>OBUW01000005.1_pt1 | contig 293650 bp, 283 predicted proteins | sample 1475761 | NCBI WGS metagenome assembly OBUW01 (sample SAMEA2579908, study PRJEB22360) | human gut metagenome | biome: human gut; feature: human-associated habitat; material: faeces | place: Denmark | collected 2008/2010
TAGAATTAGGCGAGCATCCTCATCGCGAGCGGCAGCAGCTTCCTCATCTATTGCTGCATCCACATCAGCATCTCAGGCTGAATCTGCAAGTAAAGCAGCTGCGGCATCCATCCAAGCGGCTGCCTCATCGCAAGCAGCGGCAAATGCAGCCGCAGCCAAACAAGCAGAAGAAGCCCAGAAATCGGCAGCACAACAGCAAGCTGCACCGGCACAGCAGCAAACGCCAACAAACCAAGGTGATTTATATACTGGCACGCAAGGAACCATCGTTGGCAACAGCCGTAGCAAGATCTATCACGTTCCTGGTCAAGCCGGCTACCATATGAACGCTGCAAATGCTGTCTACTTCCATACCGAAGCCGAGGCATCATCGGCTGGTTATCGAAAGGCATTACGCTAATGAAAACAAAGTTAATGAAATATCTTACCCCTCTGCTCATAGTAAGTCTCTTACTAACCGGTTGCAGTACTCAAGGCACCTCAAAATCAACCTCACCATCCACGGATCCTGTGGCCGATCAGACTAAACTTAATAATAAGACTAATTCTGCGATCAGCAGTCTCGATGAAGCTATTGCTGATAAACGTGAAGAAGTTAGCAGTCTAAAAGCGACATTAGATAACAGCAAGCCAAGCACAGAAGCTTCAAAGACGACAGCAGGTACCACGGATGCCAATACTTTAGCCAATCTCGATTATACCGGCCAGCAAGAAATAACCGTCAATAACAACGATCCCGCATTTTCAAAAAATGATCTTTCAACTGCAAAAGGCGCATGGGCCACTTATTCCGATTTAGATAGTCTCAACCGAGTGACCGATGCCAATGCCTTGTTAAACCGCTCACTCATGCCTTCAGCCAAACGCGAACCACTAACTTGGAACCCAACCGGCTGGCACAATAAAAAAACGGCACATGGATGGTTATATAATCGTAGCCATTTAATCGGGTACCAGCTGACCGGCGAAAATAATAACCCAAAGAATCTCATGACCGGTACTCAAACGCTCAATAGTCCCTTGATGTTGGCTCATGAAATGGATATCGCTTATTATCTCAAACAAAGTAATGACCACTACGTCCGTTACGAGGTAAAGCCAATTTTCCGCGGTAACGAACTCGTTGCACGCGGTGTTCAAATGCGTGCTCAAAGCATCGGCGACAACACCATTCATTTCAATGTCTATATTTTTAATGTCGAACCAGGATACACCATCAATTACGCCGACGGAACAAGCACCAAAAATTAAATATTTCTGTCCAGAGAAAAAAGTCGTTGATCAACTGTCTGCTCAACGGCTTTTTTGCGCTCGCACCGGAACCGATCTCGTGAAATCCTTAATCAAGTTTACCCAATCTTGTGACCCATTCCGGCTGAAATAAGCTCATCACAAGTTATGGCCCCACCCCATTTCGATTGCTGCCCATTTTTTGCTAGTATAATCAGTTGTAGTGACGATCTTAGCGGCAAAAATTTGCCTTCTAAGAACGCCTCTATCAATACATTACGCCCTCGTGGCCAAAACCCCTTTAGGAGGAAGAAAATGAAAATTATTAATGTTACCCTACACGTCAAACCAGAGCTTGCCAGCGACTACCAGCAGTTCATCAGTCAATTGGTTGCGGGATCGCGTGCTGAAGCCGGTAACCTCAGCTATGACCACTTCCAAAGCCTCACTGATCCCAACAAATACGAGATCATCGAACACTGGCAGGATGCCCAAGCAGTGGCATCACATAACGAAACCTCCCACTTCAAGCAGTTTTTGGCTGGAATCGATTCCTTCTTAGATGCGCCGCTTGAAATTATTCGTATGGACTATTCGGCGTAATCAATCCTAATCAATATAGATAAGGAAAAATGAAAATTAGATACCTGATTATCTATAATGACGTTGAAAATGCTCTCCCCGAAAAGGCACGTAATTTAGCGCGTCAGTATGGAACTGAGCTAAAACCCTGGAGTCAAAAGCAATTAATAGCATTAGTTTAGTTTTTAACGCTGCTTCAGCTCTTGTGGAGCAACAAATTCAAACGCTGCCCGAACACTTGCCCATAAAAAAAGCCCCAGAACCAGTTGATAACTCCTGACTGACAGCCACAACTCAGCCACGGACCTTTCCAACATGATTCTGGAGCTCTTTATTTACCTTATTTCAAATCGCGCAAACCCTTGCGATTAAAGGCGTGCGTTCAATTCCTTGGTCATATCCTCATAACCCGGACGACCAAGCAGTGCGAACATGTTCTTCTTGTTGTGATTTGCTTGAGCACTGATTTCATAGGGTTTCAAATCGCCGGTGTAAAAGCAAAAATAGCTCTATATCAATTTCTTAGGTTTCACAATTTCGGATTCACTTCACCACAACTTCACCACGAATTACTTATATTTATATTATTGCATAAGTAAAAAAAGCCCTCCACCCGTATTAGCGAGCAGAGGACTATTTGTTACCTGATATACAGGCTTTCGCCCGGATAGATCAGGCTGTAGATTGATTTGCCGTTGTTAGCGGCTAACGTGTACATGCTGATGCCATACTTTCTGGCAATGCTCCAGAAGCTGTCACCAGAGCGGACCGTATAATACGTGTGGCTTACCGGTGAGGTGTATCCAGACGAACGCGAGCCATAGCTCTCACCACCATTTACGCCCAAGGCAACATAATGATACCTGCCTGAGTAGCTGAGATAACGTGCCCAAACATATGTGCCACGGATATACACGTGATCATAAATCACACTTTCACCGGGTGCATAGCTACCAACGGATGCATAACCGGTGCCGGCACCAGTGCGGATGTTAACAGTCGTGGAAGGCTTGAAAACACCAGTTTGCGCATAGTCAGTATCACTGGCTGCATTTGATTTTGCTGGCTGGCTTGGTGCCGGTGTTACAGGCACTGACGGAGTTTCTGGCTGCTTCGAGTATCCATTATCGGTGACACCAAGCAAATCAACGTTACCATCTAAGCCGCCTAAGACATGCATGGAGGTAAACTGCCAAATAGCAACTCCGTCCATGCTTGGGAACCAGTTGTAGTCTGGTACCGAACGCACCTGATAATCAGGGTAAGCAGCAATCCAAAGGCTGTTAGGAAATTCTTTCAGGATACGCTGATAATCGACGTGTGCCAATGTATATGGCTTGTAACTGTAATACATTGGCGTGTAGCCTTCTGAACGAATGCGGCGCATGCCAGCTAAAATTGCATCCGTATTAGCTGCCATATTGCCAGAAGCACCATCTTCGTAGTCCAAAGCAACGATGCTTCCCTTTGGTGTCTGCGCTTTGATACGAGGCATATAACGGTCAAGTGCTTCCAACCCCAACTGGCTACTTGCACCAACACCATACCAGATGTAGCTATGCACACGTTTTCCTGCCGCCTTGGCACTAGCAATTTGGCTATCATACGTCCACTGATCGATGTAAGTGCCACCGTAAGTGCCGCCAATCTGAGCTATGACGAACTTGTCTTGATCTGTTCCATATCGTCCACTTGCTCCCTGATACTTTGACCAATCAGGTCCCTGATCTCCCTTGGCCGCATTGGCCTGCGATGGCAAGGCAAAAGAAATAGCCGCCAAGAAGGCGACTACCAAGGTGATGAGTTTAGTTTTAAATTTCATGGTGCCCTCCTTATTTTTTATCAATTTGGATTGCACGATTTTCAAATTTTTTGTACGCATCAAGGTACAACTCGTGTTTATCACCATTGTACGTTATCTCGTAGTACATGCCGTCGCTTACGTTTGTACTAGCCAGTGCCTTTGAGTTTTGAAGCGCTTTGCACGACCAAACGATATATACATCATCTGGAGTGATTGAGTTTCCATCGGTCTTATCCATGTGGTCATTTGTATAATCAGCAACTAAACGCTGACACGTGTTTCTAAAATCTAAATCGTTCATTGATTTTCCCCTTTTTATTGCTGCGGAGCAACAGATGATGGTGCCAGTTGAGCCTTAACTGCATCTGCGGTCGCCTGAGCTGCGGCAGCTACCTTGTCTTGATTAGATGCTTCCTGATCGACTGTCTTTTGCGGATAGGTCTCTGCTAGGCTGTCTTTCAAGTCCGCGTAAGCTTTTTCAACTGCGTTGGCAATCGTCCGCTCGTCTGTGCTGGTGAAACCAAGCGACTTCAAACCATCTTTAACTGCTTGAATGGCAGTAGATTTCTTGACCGCACCGTCAATCGCCTGTGTCACACCAAGCTGTTCTGCCGCCGTTACGGCTGCGTTTGCCAATGGACCTAATACCTTTACCAAAGTGAGTGCCTGTTTGTTAGCCAGCAGCTGTTTGGAAATCCAAGCCCCAATGATTGGGACTGCCGCTACTGCAAGTGATACCAAAAGTTCTGTCCAGTTATTCATGATCATTATCTCCTTTGATGCCTACATGGTCTTCCAATCGAGTAATCCTAACCGAGTGACTGCCAAGCTCGTCATCATGTGTCCTCAGATGTTGTCCCAAGTCTGCCAACGACTGTTCATGCAACTTAAGCTGACGATTAATCGTATCTGACAGAGCTTGAATATCAGAGCGTAATGGATCTAAGGCAATCTTTTTGAACAGCCAACTGCCCGCGCTCACGCCTACCCCAATGATTGATATAACCTCTGCCCAGTCACCAATCGTGTATCCCAAAAATGTCACTTTCTCACTTTCTTCCATAAAAATAGCCGCTAGCTTTTGCTGGCGACATAGTTACTGCCTGTGATTTGTTTGTATTGGTCCTCCGTTATTTGCCGCCCCACGTACTGCTCTATCGGGCACCCCCAAGAATGGAGCATACTGTAAAATTCAAAGTCACTCATTTTTTCCACCATCCTCAAGCTTTGTCACACGGGCATACAGCGCGGCAATCATCTGCTGTTCAGGTGACGGTCCGGGGAGTGGATGATCATTAGCCGGATCGTAACCCTCATCGGCAACGATTTTGCCGTCTACAAGAGATGCGTGACCCTCAAAAAACTGAGACACGTCATCTGCTTCTATGATTTGTTGACCGTCCTCTGTTGGGCCCAATTTAGCATCTTCTGCTTCATAGGCCCAGTTGGTTAGTCGGTTTTGCTCATCTAGCCAAATCTTAATCTTCATTTTAATTCACCACCGCATCATTAATCGGATACGCATCACGCGTAATGAAACCCAAGCTGCCAGCATACCTGCCTTGTCCACGCCATGGAATGATATAAATTCCACCCGCTGAAACATACAATTGACAGGCTGCGCCCGTATACGACATGCTACCGAGCAATCTTGCTGCATCATCATTATTGAATGGACTATATCCTGGTCGAATGTTGGCAATTTTGACCCACCCGTTGCTAGTTTTCATTTCAAACGCAATCCCAATGGTGACATTTGGGCCTTTTCTTGAATATCCAATTTTCATACTTCTAACGTCATTGGTTTCAAGGCCACTATCAATGTGCTGATATAAAACCGAATCAGCCGCCGTAAACGTTGATACAAGTGTGACGTCTTGCCCAGATGGATTATACAAAGATTTTAGTGTGAGCATGCCTTGGCGTGCATCAACGGAACTAACTTCCTTACCGTCGTACATTGACTTGCTAACCAACCCCAACTGATCAACTTTAGATTGATACGTTTGCTTGCTATTACTATCCAGCGTTGCATTCGTGACCATGCTGCCACCACTAATTTTTGTCGTCCCACTGATCGTATTTGGAAAACCATCCGGTTGGATGTGGTTGAAAGATGAGATAAAGGTAGATCCGTTAAAAGTGACCCCATTAAAAATCATGCCATTAAAGGTTTCGACATTTAATGCTTTGGCTGCAATTGGTTTTGAATCCCAACCACTTGTGGTATCAAATATGGCAAAAGCGGCAAGATTTCCGTCCTCGTCGGTTAACCAGTGCTGGTCCCCAGCCTTTGGTTTAGCAGGGTAACTCGGGCCAACCGTCACAACCGGAACATTGTCACTACCGTCTTTACCATCGCGCCCATCGGCGCCTTTAAATAATGCCCACAAGTAGCGTGTCGGGTCGGTACTGTCAGCTTGCGTTTCGTCAACGTACTGCCCGAAGTAAGATCTACCGCTGGCATCTGTAACTGAAAAATCAGTTTTGCCGTCGATACTATTGGCATATGCAGTATGAAGATAGCTGCTGGTACCGTCGGCACCTTTAGGCCCCGGTTTACCGTCAGCACCATCCTTGCCCTGAATCAATGCCCACTTGCCAGCGTAATCAGCCGGATTGTCACTTGGAACGGATGACTTATTTGACCAAACGATTGCCATATACTTTTTACCAGCTGGCAAAGCACTCATATTGGTGCCCTTATCATCATCGGCATAACGAAGCCACGGATAAAACTGAATAGTCTTGGGCATGTTGGCCATCTTATTGGCAAGATCGCTGAGCCGTTGGTCAAAGCTGACTGTTTCATGAGCGAACTCACCCAAAGTAAGCTTGACAGAATGGTTAGCACGGCTGCGCTGAATGCTCAACACTTTGGCAGACAGGAATAGCTGTTGATTCTCATCGGCAATGTGGACGGTTTGATTCAACGGTACGTATGGTGAATTAACCAAATCAATATCGTACGTTTCGTTTGGGTGGTTATACTTTTTCAAGTCTGCCAAAGCCGCTTGCAAAAGTTCCGCCTGCGATTTTGAATCAAACGTTTTAACCCGATTCCAGTCAGACTGTGTTGGGTTAGGGTTGCTGTTGCTTAACAAACGTGAATATTTCTGCACAGCAATGGTATCGTGCAAGAACCCGTACTGATCAAGCACAAACTGTCCCGTTGGATCAGTCCATTTGTAGCCGATCAAGTTGATTGGATCCTGATTAGTTGATCCATCCGTGCTTTCTGGCACCGCTCCATAAGCCTTAATCGATGTTTCCATGTCATAGGTATCGAGATGCGTGACGATATTGTTGATGTCCTTATTCATTTCAAAGGAAATTAAGCTGTCACCGGCCGTTTCATGCCGAATGTTAATGACACGCTTAACCAAGTTGGTTCCAACAAACTCAAAGCCAAAACTAAGCACTGCATCAAAATCTTTTGCCACGGCAATAATGCGAGCCAACGATGATTCTTCACTAGTCCACTCGAGTGTTCGAACATTGTCAGGAAATTCGTTGATGCCAATCTCCCAGCCAGAATCATTTGTAAACCTTGTGATGTAGTCAGCGATGGTATATGGCTTGTCGGCCTTGAAGGCGCCAACGGTTTCGTTAATTAAATCATTACCAGCATCGCTGGCAACAATTGAGTGAATGTGGCCTAGTGAATCATGTTCAACCGATTCGATTACCATTTGGTGGCCGTTGCCTTCTTCATCTTGATAAAGAATGAAGTTGGTTGCTTTAGCCATCTCATTGACTGCTTGTTCCTGATCAGTCGTGAAGTGAATATCAAGAGAAAGCTCGACCGCAGGACGATTGTCAACACTTTGTGTTTCTATATCGTTGTCAATTCGCCATTCGCCTTTGCCATCGGTCGAACCAACACCCAAAATGTTTAATTTTCGATCTGAAAAGTAATACTTCATTTATAGCCAGGCCTCCCTTATCTCGACTTCACATGCAAATGGTTGTGCCCAGCTCGAGGGCGTGATAGTAATCTCAGTATCACCGGGTGGCAGTTCAAATTGCTCCCATTGATTACCTAACGTGTGCATGGTTGGGTCAAGAGAACCATTCAAGTACGTCTTAGCGTTCGCCACATCAATCTTGAGAACATCACCATTGCTAAATCTATTTTTTATATTTGTATACCAGCTAACGTTTTGCCATTTGACGGTGGACGCAATCAGATACATAGTCGACTCTCCCCATGTCTTATCTCGCATAAACCATGCTGAAAATTGCTTAGTCTCGACACTAGCAGCGTCCGCAAAAGTGAATTGACGGGTAATAGTCGTCTCTCGTCCTTGATTGCCAACCCATGGGGACACTCGGAAAACAACTGAATTACCAAATTTCTGTAATTCCAACTGAATGAACTTGTCATTAGTGAAAATGCTGCGATCCAACCGTTCATTGACGACTAGCTGATCTTTGTAGTAACACATCCACCAAAGCTGATCGGACAATGCGCTATTATCCTTCAGTATCATCTGGAAAATTGGCTTACCGTCACTCTCTAACGTTGTTTCGAGCGCACCAACCTTTGAGACACCAGTTTGAAAACGTGTCATAACGTCCCAAGTCAGATTGCTCTTGAAGTTACCGTTATGCGTCTGGACGAGATTGTGCTTGATTGAAGGACCGTTCCAATACTTGTGGTCGCCAGTAATACTGGGCCAATTAGGCTCAACCTTCCAGCCATCATAATCGTCATGAGTCCAAATCGCGTTGCCAACCTGTTCATTAGGCATACTAGGATCACCACCCCAATAGGGATTGTTTGTGGCGGCTTGATTATCCATATGTGAGCCTTGCACGGCTGCCAAATTAAGTGCTACTTCGCTTTCTTCGGTGATGAAACCATCAATTTCTTGCGTGCCGAATTGGAGAATACCCGGGCGATCATTAACAAGCCCAACCATGCCATTATCAGCGTGCATAGTTGCCGTAATAACCGGTTCAACAGGATAGGTACCACCATTGTGTACCGTGATGGTGTCGGCATAGTATTCAGGATCAGCTGGGTTAGGCGACCAAGGAGAAGCAGAAGTGCCTAGTTCGAGTTTCTCATGCGTCCAAGACACAGACGTGTCTGTGGGGAAAGTTTGGCTAAAGTATCTTGGGGTTAGCTCAACATAAGCAGCATTACTAGGAGCCGTAAATACGGTTGAGAACCGTCCCCCTTCAGAGACCCAAGGTATATCCGGACCAGCTTGGCTAGATATCCAGTTATTGGAAGCATCATACCAACTAACTGACGAATGACCAGTGTGTCCCATATCGCCAAAAGTAATGGTGTAAACATATGTCTGGCCACCATCGACTGGTGCTTTCTTCAGAGTGATACCATCAATTCCGTGAGCATTCGCCTTAACAACGCCAGTGTTGTTCGATGATGTCCCTTTAAGCAGGTTCACTGGCACGTCCTTGTATGGCATGTTGTCAAACGTCTTCGTGGCTACCGAGTGCGCAATGCCATCGGGAACAAACAAAGTAAATGAAGAAGTGATCGCATTCCGGCCTTTAGGAACATCGTCAACATCTGTGAGCACGGCATTCCAATACACAGACAAGTCATCATTGAACGAAACCTGATGAGTGTCACCGTGCAAGATGCCACTTAGCTTATAGAAGGCGGTGCGAAATGCCTCATCATCATCAGCAATAAGCTGATAGCCAACAGTTATCTCGCGAGATGGGTTGCGAACGTATTCAAGTGTTTCCCCATCAGATATGCCTATAGGATTGCTAGTAGCAGATTGCTTAAGAAGCTCTCGTCCACCAACTTGCAGCGTCCTATATCCGGGCACAAGATTCTCAATGTATTGTCCATCGATTAGCATCGCTTCTGCTGGAAGCTGATTATCATCTGCACCCGTGAAGGGTGTCGTTTCTCTGAAATCGTACAATTAGACTAGCCCCTTTCGATAATTGCTTACCTTTGTCAAACGATTAAGCTCTGTTTGCATTGGGTTTGCGGTTGCACGAGCAACCTCTCGGCCGTCAATGTACAGTGGAACCTCAATCGTTTGCTTGCGAGTGTAGTTGACATCAAGATTTGAAGACAAGGCCGTACCCTGGACGCTGTTATTAAGCGACTGCAATGATGTATCAAAGGGAGAAGTATTCACTTCCGGCATCGTAACAGCAGCACTGTCAGCAATAGCTTGTGCCATGCTCGAAACGTTCTTTTGGACATTTGAGAACTTGTCAGTAAGCCCTGCATTTAAGCCGTTCATGATGGCGTTACCAGCAGGTATGAGCAGCTTGGCATCGTAGCTGATTGGGCCTTTATGCTTGCGAATCCAAGAAGCTATTCCGCCAACAAACTTCTTGATGCCTTCCCAGACTTTCTTAAGCCCCTTTAAGAAACTGTCCATGATTGCTTTACCGGCAGCCATTAAATCAATGTGTCTAAGCGCATCGAAGGCTCCTTTGATACCGCTAACCACACCATTTACCATGCCAGTAAAACCAGACCATACAGCCTTTGCACCATTAAAAATACTAGTAGCAGCTCCAATCACAATAGACTTTATATTGCTCCAAGCTGATGAAAAAAATGATGTAATGCTGTTCCACAATCCGGAAAAGAATCCGGGAAGTGCGTTCCAAATTCCCTCGGCTGTGCTGACTGTTCCGCTCCATAGTCCTGATAAGAATGAAACAACACTGTTCCATACGCCCTCAGTGGTAGACACAATACCGCTCCATAATCCGCTGAAAAATGACGAAAGCGCACTCCAAATAGCGGAAGCGGCAGATACTGCGCCATTCCAAAGCCCCTCTAAAGCTGAAACCAAAGTATTCCAAACAGTCATTGCATAAGTTTGAATAAGGCTCCAAATACCGGAGAAATACGTAACAAGACCATTCCAAATCTGTCCAGCGGCGGAAACAATGCTGTTCCAGATCAGCTGGAGGTCAGCGCCTAGCTGTGTCCAATTTCCAGTAAGCAAATCAATGACGATAAGAATGGGGCCCATAATAACTGCTTTAAGCATGTTCCAAACACCGGTAGCAACTTGGACAATCCCATTCCAAATTGTCGTCAGAGAACCGCCAAAGGTTGACCATACAGCAGTGGCTACTGCAACTATTCCATTCCAAAGAGTCGTGAAGAATGTGGATAGCGCGTTCCAAACTGCCGTTGCTGCGGTAACAGAACCTTGCCAGATAGCTGAGAGAGTGGTTGTGAATGCCGTCCAAGCAGCTGATGCCGTGGTCGTAATCCCAGTCCATAGATTGCTGAAGAAACTAGTAATGCCACTCCAAGCTGTCTGAATGCCGCTAATTGCAGATGTAAACGCACCCGATATAGCATTCCAAACAGTTTGCGCAACTCCTACAAGTCCTTGCCAAGCTCCTTGTAACCACGAAACAAATCCCGACCAAAGTTTTTGACCAGTTTTTGTTTGAGTGAAAAAATACACCAGACCAGCAACCACTGCTGCAATCCCAGCAATCAAAAGTACCCACGGATTCATGCCTAAGATCAATCCAAACGCTTTCCATACACCACCAGCCGTTTTTACGATAGTCCCGAAGTTAGTGATAACGGATATAACGCCTCTAATAGGGCCAATCATTTTGGAAAAAACACCGAGAACGCTAGAAAATCCGCCGATGGCTAATCCAATTACTTTGAAGGCCCCGACAGCTCCAAGGATCGCCGCAGCAAATGATTTAACGATGTCGTTTGCAAATGCCGCCTTGACGAGTGCCGCAATTGGCTTCAGCACGTTAACAACACCAGTTAAAGACGCCTTAACACCTTCAAAAATTGCTTTCCACGGTAAGTTAGCAATAATATCACTAACAGTTGTGATGGCTCCCATGGCTGCATAGCCAAAGTCAGTGACGGCTTGCTTGATACCATCGAAAACTCCCGAAAGCTGCCCACCACCGAACACCGAATTAAACGCATCACCCACTTTTTGAGCAATACCAATCAGATTGACAAATGCAACATTGACTAAGCTACCAACTAGGCTCCAAATGGTTTGTAAAACGGACCCGACTCCTTGGAGAACGGAACTGAGCCCGCTCATCGAGTCGCCCTTCCCCAAGCTGCTTAGTTGTGTCTTGATGTTCAAAATCAATGCCGAAAACGGAGAAAAAAAGTTGCCGATTGATGCTATAACAGAATCAAAATTAATGGCGCCAATTTTATCAATGATTCCGCTAATAGCTCCGACAGCGACTTTAGATATTGCTTGCCAAGCAGGCTGAAGCTTGTTTGCCAGTGTTTCCTGAAGGCCGTCCATTGCCTCGCCGACTGTCTTGTAACTCGTGGCCATCTTCTGGAAAGCCTTGCTGTTGCCTGCCTTTTCGATACCATCAAAGAACTGTTGTGTGCTTATTTTGCCGTTTTGAACATTCTGAACCAGTTCTTTGGTACTCATGCCCATTGCTTTCGCCACAGCCGCCATGCCTGCTGGAGTCTGTTCAAGCATTAGGCGGAAGTCAGCCCACTGTACCATCGGCTTAGCGGCCATTTGTGTACCTTGTTCCATCAACGTCTTCATGGCTTGCTTTGGATCATCAGTGGCAGCAGCTAAGCCACCCATTCCTTTGACAAGACTACCTACTCCTTTTACACCTACTGATGCAAACTGCGCATAGGCAGAGGCCATATCAGACGAGCTATAAATAGTCTCCTGAGCATATGATTGCAGTGACTTTTCAATTGACGAAATCTGTGCAGGCGCCTTACCCAGAAACTTCATGTTCCCCTCAAACGTCTGCCAAGCTTTGCTTGATTCGTCTAGTTCTCCTACCATACTTCTCACACCATCGCCAATAGCCCCTACCACTTTGGTAAGGCCTATGGCTCCAGCAATTTTGCTCACGGTTGATACAAAATTACCCGCTGGTTTTGTTGACTTTTCAAAGCTATCACCGACCTTTGACGCAGAATTCGCGATGTTCTTGAAAGTACCCGAAAAATTTCGGTCAACGGCAGATAAAATTGCTTCAACGCTAAAACTGTCAGCCATGTGCTCCCTCCTTTCTTTCAGATAACGGAATGATTTTGCCTTCGCGCTTCAACCGCTGAAATTCGGCCATCCGTTTTGCGAACACTTGTGCTCTCTTTTGTTTGAGCTCGGTTTTGCTCATCTGTGATACTTCATAATTGGGCTCATAATTTGATCGCACGCTATCAATAGCCGCTTTCTTATCAAAGAAATCATCAAATGTCTTGAACTTAGGCTTAGGATTCTTGCTACCGGTGGTTGCCTGCACTTGCTGGTTCATCCATGCTTGCTGTGCAATTTCGTTCTGTCTGTCGACTTGCTTCAGCTGATAGGCTTCCATACGCAGCTCATACTCAACAAGTGTCATACGTTCAATGTCTCGAATATTAGAAAAGCCTAGATAGGCAAATGCGTTTAACAAAATTTCGTGATACGTTTCTTCACTACTCTTTTGAACGCTTTCGTCCTCATCTAGGCCTTCATGTTTTTTGCTACTGCTTTTACTGCGTTAGCACTGTTCATTTCGTCTGAAACTTGCTTAAATAGCGAATCTAAGTCTGAATTGCTGTCAATAAAGTCATCGACTTCACTGGCTGACGGACGTTTCTTAGATGCCACGGTGGCTGAATAAATGGTGTCTGCTAAAACAGCAGCATCGTATGCGCTTAGACCAGCTAGAGCCTTTGCAACACCCATGCCAAAGTTAATGCCGTGCATGACGGCACCCATATTCTTATCCATTTCGCGAACAAAGCGGACGCCAAAGTTGAGCTCGTATTCTTTACCGTTAATGGTTAATTGCATGATTTAAAATCCTCTCTTTTAAAGCCGCCCGGGTTTCACCCGTACTATGACTTTCTTAGGCGACTGATGACAAGTCTCTTATGCTGTTATGCTCCAGTACCAGTTCCGCCAGCTGGTTCAGTGCCAGCGGTATTAGTACCCGGATCAACAGCCTTGTCCCAAACAGTGCCACCACCGGTAGCATCGGTTTCAGTGACCTTGCCAACCCCAAGGAATACGTAATCAACCTGTTCCTGAGTTGCGTTGTCTAGCGTTGTCCATCCGCGTTTAGGCGTGCCATTAACTGAGAATGTGACATCGCGAGTAGAGTGATCATCAGGATCATTGTCGCTGCTATCTTCTTGCACCGTTACCTGCATATACCATGCAAGATACTTACCTTCAGCGTTCTTGCGTTTGCGGTAGAGAATCCAAAAGTCGAGCAATTCACCGTCAAACAACGAGTCGTACATTACGTCTGCAATTGCGGCTGTGTTGTTCAGGAACTCGACTTCAAGATCGGTACTTGCCGAGCTTCTTGTTGCTACATTGCCGTCCTTGGTAACAGTGGAATCACTGTCAACAGACGGGTCAAAGGACAGCGAAGTCTGCCAAGGGATAATTTGGCCGCTAACCGTTGCTTGATCGCTATGTTTGCGAGCCAAGGCAACAACGTCCATGCCTTCTAGCACTTTTAATTCATTTGCCATATTATGGCCTCCTATAAAATGTTGAGATTGAGTATCAGCGTGGCTCGGTTGAGAACCGTGTCAGGGACACTCTGGTCTTGTGTGAACTCTTTTGACTGATCTTCTACACGTCCATAAAATCGGTAATCATCTGTTAGCACTTGCCCAATCGCGGCACGAAAAAAGCGCTCCGCCATATCAGATACGGTGAAACGCTGTTTTTTGTCGCCCCAGATGTCGATGGTGATTAGCACATTGCCATTGAGTGACGTCTTTGTTGCAGTAGGAACAACTTGAATATCCCCAACAATGACGAATGGATATGGGGCGTTCTCCTGCTGCATGGGCAAATGGTCGTAAGTCTTGTAACCGGCCGACTGAGAAAACGCATAGAAGTAATCGTATAGTTCTTGCTCTGGTGATGTGATTTGAATCACCTACTTTGCTGCTTGTTTAAGCTGATTAATAAACTGAACTTTCTGATAAAGGAACGCAGGCTTCAGAACTGGACGTGCCCGCATGAATCGAGTTCCATTTTCGGTGTATGGGTTGTATTCCATTGACATGCCAACTATGCCCGTTAGACCGCCATCTTCAAGCGATAACTTGATGCCACGCTTTGTAGCACCAGTAGGATGAGCATACACGGCGCCGGTCATTTGCTGAGCACGAGTTTGCAACTGTGCTGTCTGCTGTTTGACGATTTGCTTGACAACGTCCATCTTCGCTCGCTTCAGCAGGCCAGCGACCAGTTTGTCCATGCCTTTTATCTGCATGTTATAGCTGATGCTGGCTTTGCTCATTTCGTCTCACCCACAATCAAAGTAGCGTTTTGAAGCGGAGCGCGGGCGGTATTGAGGGCATAATGAGTCGATTCATCATCAATTGTTAAATAGCTCCAATTGACGGTGACTGGCTCAACTAATCGGATCACCTTTGCCTTTTGAGCATAGTTTCCGAATAGTTGAGCGCTCTTGTCGGTTCCCATGTCGGTGACGCTGGCAACAGCGGTGGCAACCTTTTTCACATCACCGTATTGATGTGTTTGCGGATCATATTCTTCATCATCAAGCCAGAATGTAACCTCATGATCTAACCGCATATGATCACCTCTTTGGATAGCCGGGAATGAAGCTGACGGTGCCAAGAGACTTAGCATTCTTCCCGTTGGCTTCTTTCCAGTCATTGATGTCGTCAGCAAAATCATCGAAGTCATTAGACTTAAACGTGAACGACTGTCCTTCTTGCTCGTATGACGTCATTCCTTCGTTCTTACGCCTGTTGTAGCGTCTGACGCATACTTCTAGGGCAATATATGAAAGCTCCTCTGGGAAGGCTTCTGTGGGCTTTAAACCGAGCTTAAACCGGAGAGCTTTGGTGGTGTTGGTAATGATGAGATTGAGCACATCATCCTGTGTGTCAGTTTTGATTTCCATCATCGTCTTCAAATCCGCAAGTGTTACCGGATTAGCATTATCCATGTCATGCCTCCTTTCCGCCGCCCTGCTTTCGCAGCACTGTGATTTTCATAAGCGACGGTGTTCAAGCTAGTCTGAAGGGACAAGCGCAAGCAAGTCTGCCTTCAAGGTCTTCCCGGTATAATCAATGCTGTGAGCATCCAGCCATGCTTTGATTTCATCAACGGTTTGTGCACTCGTTGGTTTTACATCTCCGCTAGGGTCGAAGCCGTCGTCATTTCCAGACGGCGCTACGCTTTTGGGGCGTTAATTCCAGCAACGACGAACTTAGGATCAATCTTGAAGCGATAGTCAACGACGCCAATGTTGCGAGGGTCACCAACCAAATCGTACATAGATGTTTCCGAAGCGTTGATTGCGCTGTAACCAAGGCCAGCAACTTTAGTAACGTCAGTGAATGACGTACCAGCAACTTGCATTGCAAGCGTGCGACGGTTGATAACAGCAGTTTGGCCACCATTGCCAAGGCTGTCACGCTTGACCTCATAGCTGTTTTCTGGATTAGCCAAGCCATAAGAAACAGCACCGTTAGCAATGATGAATGCGTCCGTGGTACCATCTGCTGCAACTGGCAGTGCATCGTCTTCAACGATCTCAATGCCGTTGTAGTAGCTGATTGGCGTACCACCATTAGATGGCTGAATAGTGTCAATCAAGTTTTGATCGCGCATTGCACCAACAGCGGCAGAATTAAGCACAATCTTAGTTAGTTGAGGGCTGGCAACGTCACCCATACGTGACAATGCGGCAATGAAATCACCAGCAGATAACGTAGCAGGTGTGCCCATACCGTACGACTTAACCGCTTGCAAATCTGCATTGAGGAACGCGTTCTTCAATACCGCGATCAGAAGCTTGTTGTCTTGGATGTTCCAGAAGGATGCGAATTGCCCCGCGATCTGTTCAGCAACCGGAGCACCGGTGGAAAGTTGACCAAAGTCTGTGTAACCAAACGCTTTGGCTTGGTACATCTGTGGAGCAATGGCACTGTAGCTGTCAACATTTCCGACAGTAATGTCGCTAGTGTCGTTCCACGTCTGAGCTTCCCCGCTCAGACTGTGCAGGGTAGGAATAGTTACATAAGTACCGCCCTTGAGCAATTGTGCTTGAATGATTGGGTCGGTAGTGAGAATTCCGCTGGAAAGCAGACGGTTAGTAGCAGTTTGCTGTTCCAAGACATAATCCGCGAATACTTTAGGTTCGACCAAATTCAATTTGGCTGTTGCACCACTAAATTCTGGCATATTTATTTACCTCTTTCATTTTGTTAGTAATTTGTTGTACATCTCTGGGTCTTTTCGTTGCAATTCGCTGCGCTCTACCAAAGTCATATCCTTGAGGCTCTTCGTCTTGCGGTTGGAGGACGGGTCCAATGGTGTACTGCCTTTCAGCAGTTCTTGACGGACGCGCTCTGCTACGGCTTGGTCGTGCGCAATGAGCCACTTAACATTGGTCTCGGTTGATTCTGCCTCAGGCGTTACAACATGCTTCAAATCGTCCTCTGTGACCGACAGCTTGGCATCTTCGAACATTGATCGAGCTTGTTTTCCCATCTCATAGGTGGCAAGCTGTGACTTGAGTTCGTCTCGTTCTTTTTGAGCCTTTTGAAGCTCATAATCCTTCTTCTGGTCGGCATTCATCTTGGCCAGCTTTGCAGCCTCGTCAACAGCAGCTTGCTTCTCCTTCTCGGCACGAGCAAGACGCTTCTTGACGATTTCATTGACCTGTTCATCGGTGTAGACGTGCTTACCATCAGGATCAGGGTCAGCCGGTTCTCCTTGCTTCTTACCTTCAGGTGGATCTACCGGATCACCATCTTTTGGCTTAGGCGGATCGACTGGATCTTTCGGATCGCCTTGAGGGTTATCTTCAGCGAAAAATTGCAAATTCATAGGCATTAAAATCTTGGGAATCATGTTAAGAACTCCTTCCACAGCTTTTTAGACGGATCAGGCTTGCGTCTTAATTTACCGGAGCTTTTATAGTCGATCACGCTTGGACTTGATGGCATAAAAATAGCCGCTAGCTGCGGCTTAGAAATTATTCAGCTTCATCACTCGGTGCATAAGCCGCAATGGAGCATCGGCAATTTGGGTGGACGGGAATATCCGGCACATCATCAACCCTGTATATGCCTTCACCAGTTCTGCCACCTTCTGAAATCTCCTTGCACACATCACACGCGCTTGGCTCAGCCACCCATTTGCAGTACTGATAGTCAAATTTGTGGAAACTATCTAATTGCGCCTGTGTTTGAATTCGAGCTGACTCAGTACGTACAATTCGTTCTGTCACATAGCGGTGATTGTTCACCGTTTCTGCCACTTGACCGCGTAACTTGCGAGCAATCTTTAGCGGACTCTGTCCTTGAATGGTGGCGGATGTCAGCAGTTCATCCAGTTCAGCCTTTAGAATGTCTTGGTTGATCCAGATGCGCTGTGAGAAGGTGTAATCGCCCTCTCGTTTGGAGAGTAACTTGGCTAAATTAGTGTAGCCGCCCTTAGATACCGTCTCTCCAAGTATTCCGGCTTGCCGTTTGATCTCGGATTGATAATCATCACTCAATTTTGAGATTAAATCGACGTTCACTTTCATGTGTGCATCAAGCATTTCTTGACCAATCTCACTCTTGAGCATTTCTAAGCGATTAATGCGCATAGTAGCGTTGTATAGCTTGAGACGATCATTGACATCCTTGCTGAAGTCGGAATATTTGAGCGGTTCGCCGTTGTACATCTTTCTGGCATCATCGACGATCCGCTTGGCTTCTGCTTGATATGCTTTAATATCGGTGGCCATCACTGCTTGACGCGCACCGGCCATACTGTCGTTGCTGTATGCGGCATACTTGGCAAACTCTGAATCAATATCCTTTTGAATGTTGTTTAAAGCTTTGTCAAAATATTCCTTAATTCGGGCATTGAACGCCTCGTCATTCTTAAGGTTCTCGGCAATCCATTTACGTTCAGCGGCAGTTCGCTTATTCCAGTAGGCAGAATTACTCGCTATCTGTTGTTGAGTCGTTGTTGTCATCATTGCCACCACCATTCAGTAATTTCTGGAAGTCCGGGCTTGACGGACTGTTAGCAGCAGCATCTTTTGCTTTCTTGGCAGTCTCATCAGCAATGCGTTTCATTTCAGCCTTAGGATCATCGACAAATGATAAGGTGCTAAGCATAGTCTGATCTGATACAAGGCCTTTGAGTTTAGAAGCCGCGTCTGCTTCGTCGGTAATGTTATCCGGAAGATTTCGCGAGAATGCGAAGTTAAGCTTTTTCCAGTCATCAAATTTACTTTCTGGCAGGATTGTTCCAACACTGAACGCGATCTTGTAAAGTGACCGGAGTGACTGTGTAAACTTGCGATCTTGATTGGCCGCTAGGTTCCTCATTGGTAGCAATTTGTACTGTAATGCAACGCCTGAGCTATTGCCGCTGAACGCTTCATCGTTCAAGTTTGCAACCATGCTGATCTGATAGATCATGCTGATGAGACGATCAATGAGGTGCTCTTGAATGGCATCGCCATCAGGCTTGGTAAGAAACTCAGCTACGCCTTGAGCAGAATCGGCGTCTGGCGCATAGATGATTTGGTTGCCGTTAAGGTCGAGTTTGGGGTTGCCGTCATCGTCCTCATCGAGTTTCAGGCCTTTTAGAACCAAGTACGCATTGTCAAAGTATTCATTCTGGTTCGCCTTCTGACTTAGTACCTTGTCTAAGGCATTGATGAGCGTCTCGACGTTCTCAAAGATGCCTTGACGCTCGGTATTCATGAAGAACTCGACTGCTGGTACTTCGTTAAACGGATTGAATCCGGCCGTTCCTTCAAAGCGAACCATATCAAGGGAATATACGCCGTCTTTCAGATATACCTTGCCAGTTAGATTGTTGTCTTCGTCGTGCCAATACATGACAAACGCAATGGATTTGTGTGCTACCGTGTCGTCATAGACAATGAATGAATTGATAGGCGAGCTGTATGCAATACACGTATTGCTGTTCTCGTCTTGGTACAAAAAAGCAAGCGCCCGTCCGTAAATGGCTGCTTGCTTGCTGATTTCGCTTAATTTGTCCTGAACGCTGTTCGTATCGTTCCACTCTTGCAGCACAGTGTTGTCCTGTGTGTTGTCGAGCGTGATCTTCGGTGGAATGCCAATGTAAAACCCGTTGTAGGTATCCACGATATAGTGCGCCAAGTTGCCGACAAGACGATTGTCTGGCCCGTGGTCTTTGGCATCCTCATGAAGAATCTTGTGCTTGCCAAGATACATCTTTTTAGCAGGCAGATATTTTCTGCGAGCTAGTTCATCATTTGCACTAATGAAATTGGTGATATCGTCCCCAGTAATAGCTGTGTCTACTGGAAAAATGAACACATCACCATCTGTAATTGAGCCTTTACCTTGAACTGTTAATATGATGGCCACCTCCTTAGAAGTATTTGCTTGTGTTCTTGAACGTGCGAGCTGTATTTCTTCGTTTGATTACCTGCATGACAAAATATCTCATGGCGTCCATTGCGTGGTCATGTGCCTTAACCACTTTGTCTTCACCCTTTTGACTGGCCTTGTCATCCCACACATAAGACGCGAACTCCTTGAACAGATTAGTCAGCCCAGGTGTGAACTTGATCTCGCCATAGTTCATAGCTGTTTGCGTTTCTCTAATGCCGTTTAGCACATCGTTATCAGCTTTAATAACTCGATACCGGCGTTCTCTCAGTTTGGCAATAAATGAAGCCGCTGATGGATCAACAATCACTTCACAGCGTATGTCACCGACAAATTGGCTGAAATCCCGAGCGTATTCATCATCTGTCTTCTGTCTGCTGCTATGCCGTCCATCGTAGTAGTACTCTTTGAGGCAATACCAAACAGACCCACATTTACCCCAAAGTAAGAAAACTGTGGGGTTCTGTGTACCATAGTCCACACTGACATAGTATCGGCTTGGCTGCTGGCTTGGATTGCTGACCATCTCGTCTTTATTGAAGTTGTCGTAGACAATCCCATCAGCCAGAACCCATTGTCCCAGAATGTATCGCTGGTAGAACACTCCAGAGTACATATGTTCGTACCTGTCAATAACTTCATTGCTCAGGCTTGGGTTGTCCGTCATCACGAAATGGAGACGCAATGCGCGTTTTTCGTCCGCTTGATCAATCCAATCAGTCTTGAACCAGTGATACGGGCCCTCTGGGTTCATATTGAACCAGTATTTGCCGCCAGTAACGGAAACACGCGCTGTCGCTTGATTGACAAACGACTGTGGCATGAGAGCTGCTTCATCAAAGAACATTCCGGCAAGTGTGATCCCTTGAATCAGATCTTGGCTGCTTTCATCTTTACCACCGAATAAGTAGTATAGGTTGGTTCTTCCATCAAGGCTGATTTCCAGCATATTTTCTGAACGCCGATCCACGACTGAGAACCCCACTTGTTGCAATGTTTGTTTGAGTGGCCTGATAACATTTCGACGCAATGATCCAATGGTTTTGCCGGCAATGCCAAATTGCTCGCGGTCAAACACAATCATGCTCCACAGAACATAACTGATCGACATCGCAAACGTCTTTCCAGAACGCACAGCACCATCAGCAATGATTGTCTGCTTGTCTGGATAGCGGCGCCACCAGTTGATGATGTCTAACTGTTTCCCTTTGAATTGATCAATCGGAGTTGTCATTGACATCGCCACCCTTTGGGATACTCTCATCAATTGCTGTCAAAAGCTTGTTCAGTCCTCCACATTGGCCTTCTGGAGTGCGGTAAGCGCTAGCTTTTGCTTCCATGATGTCAGCCTCAGCTTTGGACTTGCGAACATCGGCCTTAGTTTTCTCAATATCAGTAATAATCTTCGTTAGCTGAGCATTGAGCAGCTCATCATTACTAGGGTAACGTTTTAACAATTCGCGTCCTGCTGCCATGCGGTCTTTGATGCTTGGCTTGTTTTCAACAGACTCTGCGCCATCCGGAGTGCTAACTATAATTGTCTCTTTTGCCTCTCCACGAAGTACTGTGGTGAAGTATTTAAGTACCTCAGCAGCCTTGGCAATCTTGTCAGACTCGATGCGTTTCATGCGTTCATCGATGGCAGCTTTAATGTTAGGTTTTGTTAGGTTTTCTGCACCGACAAACCTAGCCGTTCTTTTGCTGTATCCTGCTTCTAGTGCCGCTTTGGTAGCATTGCTATCAGCAATATAAGAGTCAACGAACTTCTTCTGTTTTGCTGTCAGTCGCATTACATATCACCACACCTCCCGCATTTGTACAAGCTCTTAGCCTTCCGTATATTGTTTGATCTTGTCAACCCGCAAGTCGCACCATTCATCATGTGTGCCGTCTGCCTTGTAAACTGTTACGACTGGCATTGATCGATATCCCAGCTTGCGGAACCGCTCGTAGTCGTCCGCGTCTGCTGTGATGGTTTGCACTGACATGACACGTGACAGCTTGAATACTGTTCGCCGACACTTTTGACAGTGCGGCTTTGTGTAGATAATTGCGTTCATGTGTTTCTCTTCTCTCGATAGCTTCTCAATGATTGCTTGCTCTGTGTGGCTTACATATCCGTAACCGACTCGCTTCATTCCATTAGACATAGTAGATCGCCCTCGTATCATGATCGCTGTATTCGACCAGCTCAAACGTTTTGTGAGCAACCACGCCAATATCATCTGTCCACTTATCCGTAGGTTTCCGCGTTGATACTTGACGCTGAACGAATCCGCCTAGGTCTTTGCTCATCTCTGAATGGAGATGCCCCGTGAACAGTTCGCGATTCTGCGCTGTGCCTAACATGAAGCCGAACTCATCAAGATATTTTGCAAGGTAGTTGTTCTTACCTTTATCACCATGAGTGGCGCCAATGAAGTTATGGCCTAACATTGTGCCTTTGTAATGCTTCAGTGATATATCCCAAGTGATGTTCGACTGGTTGCTGTAGGCACGTTTCAATAGACGTGCAAACATATATCCAACTGACGGGTCGTGGTTACCTGGCGCATACATGACCTCACACTCATTGGCGTTCTTAATGATTGCTTCAATCAGTGTCTCGAAGTATTGCTCCATTTCGTTCACAGTCTCGCCCAGATCGGTTGTTTCGAGCTGTGTACCCTTTGCTGTGGTCGAGTTGATGTTATCCACATGAGCCAGATCACCGCCCAGAATGAGCAATATTTTGGCGTAGTGGCCGCGTTGAATGATCTCTAGTTGCCGTTTAAGCGATTCAGCATAGATGTCGAACGTGTGACCGTTGAAATGTGTATCAAATGCCGGAATGACCAAATAGCGATCTGATTCCACAAAAATAGGAGCCTTAGCTTGGTATGGCTCCTTGTGTGTGATGATGTCATTCATTAATGATTCGTATTGTTCTGATTCAACTAGCGGCCTAATTTGTATCTTGCTCTGGAAGAGCGTTGCTTCAGGTGTCTGCTTCCAGAAGTTGCTTGTGGCACGTACAAGCTCCCATTTGGTGTAATCGTACCCGTGAGCTTCCAGAACCTCTCTAGGCGTCATTTTGTGACCCCTGACAACCTTTAGAATGGTTTCACTGGACTGTGTGCCGTCTGAATCGTATTCATTCTTCAATGGCTTTTGGAACTCGATGCCAAGCCGTCTTGCTTTACCTTGAAGCGCGTCGTAGCTAATTCCGAGCTTGTCGGCCGTTTCTCGTCTAGTAAAGCCTTCAGAGGCGAGCTTCCTAATGTCACCGATCTGTTCATCTGTCCATTGCATCTACTCGCCTCCGAAAATATAATGTCCGTGAGCAGTTTGATGACGCTGCTCACATTCTCATGAAGAACTTCCCGAGTTCTTAAGCCCTCGGATTAGGCCCCGAAAGCTTTTTTGTTGCTTAAAAAATTTCGATGAGTTAGAATTAAATTGTTCCCAACAGATACTCATTTTCACTCCTTTGTAATACCCTTTCTTTAGGCTCTCGGCCCCCAACCGAGGGCTATTTTAGTATCTTCTATAAGGAATGTGCTAATATATATATGTGAGCAGTGGCCTTTCTCCTCCAAGTCAACCGCTGCTGCTCACACAAGTATTCCGTTTTTTCATTCTTTTGGCCCTTGGACTGGTCTCTGAGGGCTTTTTTAATCCGATTTATTGCTACATGTGTTATACTCTTTTTCGGTACCGTTGTTTCACCTCAGTAAACACCGGTAGCTAGGCCCTCAGTTAATCGCTCAGAGGGCCTTTTTGTTGCACAAAAATAGCACCTCACCGTTTGGCGGAGTGCTTTAGTAAATAAAAAGATGCCAAAGCGTCATATTAGCTCTCTTGGTTTGTAGCACTAGATTTCGAAACGGCTGCCTTAAGCATATTCCCAGCATCGGTCGGACGTTCAGCATAAATTAACTCTGAAGGATTATTGGGATTAGCGTATGGTGGATTCAGCGTTCCCGAAATAAATTCAGCTAACTTATTTGATTCTAAATCAACGATTGCCATCTGGATGCTTGTCTTCTCAATGTTAGAAAAAACTGGCACTTTGCTAAATGCGGTTGCTACCCATCCAGTATTGTCTCCCTGCACTCTACCATCTACAGCAATGAATGCTTTTGGTCCTGGAACTAACGGCCAATGGTCTGAATTCCGAAGCAGAGTTAGAGCTAGCGGAGAACTTCTGTCTATTAAATTCAAAATGCTCTTGTTCTTAGAAAAAGTGCTTCCCCAATCTTTTTCATTTGCAAGATTACCCAGATAATCAGACATAATATCCAACATATCATCATCTGATGGAGCATCTGACAGTAGGGAGACTATTTTCGAATAGATACTCAGTCCGTACGGATTTGTGAGGAGAGAACTCAACCTGTGAAGGCCCTGCTCTTGATCATCGGTCTTTTGTAGATATTCTGCCAAAAGCAAAGTCTTCTTCATGTCATCCAAACGGTCTTTTAAATGATCCCCCGTATCCACAAGATCAAGGATCAGATCTCCCCATTTGCCGTTTAAGACGTCTACCGCCAGCTGCTTTCCTTTCGACTTGGCAGTATCGACCACTGCTGACCTCACATCCTTACTATCAAGCTTTTTCTGCTCTATTCTCTTATCCAAGCTCATTTTCTCAGCATGCAAAAGATATTCTGGATGCTCAATCATGGCCCGAATTTCCGCTTTCTTGTCCATTTCGTATCACCTCACAAAAATAGTACCCCAGCGTAAACTGGAATACTACATTGAGGTGATATCTGTGCTTCATGTCTGCTGCTCGCTCGCCCATTGTCAGCTAGGGTCATCGCAAGCTGTGTCCGGTCGCTAAACTGGACAATGTGGCATGCAGGAATCGAACCCGCCTGACTATCTCAGCCAGTCCTCATTGCCACGCCTTGCCACAGCTTTATCATCACTGAGGCTCGGAGGAAAAATGCGGTGTCTCAGGTTTCTCACCTTTGGCACAATACAATCATAAGGGATTCCGTTTTTAGTTCGCCACTCATTTATCAATCAATTAGTCCTCAAATAGTCCTCATTCATCGATCATTTATTGCTCACTACTTTTTCTGGGTGTGACGCCAAAGTACCAGGCCGCTGCTAACAACGCATTTTTCTTTCTGCGTGTGTAGGTTGCTGCAGATATATCGAGAATATTCATTGCATCACCGTCTGGCGTATCTGTTTCTGGCCCATCGCAATAGCGCACCCTTAATAAACGCTGATGTGATTGTTTCGGCATTGATGCAATACAACTGTCGCACCATTCACAGAACTTACGTGCCGATTCTTGTCTTTCCAAACGCTGCTGTGCATACAGCGGACGCTGAACAGTGCTGGCAGAAGTTCCGTCTCCCCATGCACTAGTGATCTTTGGATTGACTGGCGCCTTTATGAATCCACGCTCTGCTCGGTATTTATTTAGGATATTTTCGACTGCTTCCCGATCCTTTTCATCGCTAATTGATAAAAGCTCCATCACAAGCGCCACCCCTTATGGTATAATTAAATTTGTAAAAGTTTTGGGGATAAGCGTGCCTTCGTGGTGCGCTTTTTTGATGCCTTAAACGTGCGTTCAACATGTGCGTTTGCTATACTGTCATTGGAGGCCAACTCCTAATCTTTGATTTCATTCACTCTCAATCGTACGTTTGGCCTCCGGCGCGTCCCTCATTAGGCGCGCTTTTTTATTTGCTTTCAGAAGGCCGAATGAGATCCCATGGGTCAATCCCAACGCGTTCAGCGAAGTCATCAAGTTTTGCCAAGCTAACGTTGTTGTCTTGAAGCAGATGCGCCAGTTGACGTGTCGTAATGCCGATGCTTTTTGCGTAATCCTTCTGTAGCATGTGATTATCGCTGATATTCTTGCGAACATTATTTTGAAACACGCGATTACTTTTTGATTTCATTTATTTTCCTCCACTAGCACACATGCAATTGCATCGAACACTTCCCGCTTCGTTTCATTGCTCATCGTCAGTCACCTCCAACTGTTCCCTGTTGTAATCAATGATGCGTTGATAATTGTTGTTTGCTTGCCACGCGCAATCATACAGGCCACACAGATCAAGCTTGCCAATTGCATTATTCGCGGCATCGATAGCCTTTTGCGCCGCGTCTATGTCAGCTTTAGTCGTCATCGTCATCCACCTCCAAAGGCTTAATTGCCTTTACCCATGCTGGTGCGGTCTCTAATTCTTTCTGGGTAACTGTCTGGTGTTTGTATGATGGGTCTGTCTCGACTTCATCTACCAGCCATCGCCCTTTGTAACAATACGCATATAGCTGAAAATTGTCGTTGTCATCACCCTCTTCCAGTGTTCCGTCCATGGGTAGAAGATACTTCTTCTCCTTTGCCACGGTGTAGCCGTTGACGTAAGCATTCATCAGCGGCTCTTCGTCATCATCGCCATAGAAAGCAATGCTGGCTGCTGGGAACTTGCCGCTATGTGCACGTTCAACGATTTCGGCTTGCTCCTTGGTTAGGACTACCTTTTTAGGCTCCTCAACGAACGTGACAACGTGACCGCCATGATCTTTAGCCGCTAGTTCAGCCTGTTTCTTATTAGGCGTTGTAGGGAAATCCGAGATGGCTAATGACCAGAAACCGGAACTATCCGAAAAGTCCCAAAATTCACCACTGCGGTTCTTTACCGCGTACATTTTTTCTTCGCTCATTTTTCGTCCTCCACTTTCTTGATAATCAGTGGTTCCGGAATATCTACCTTAATGTCATCGCCACGGGTGTTGTGCGATTCCGTGTGCTTGGCCATGTTCTCGTTTATCCATCGGATACACTGAGATTGATACTTGGCTCGATAATACTCGGTTTCTGTGTTTAATCCTGCTACTACGTACATTTGTGTGCCTCTCATTTCGCGCTGACTGACTTCACAGCCTGATCTGAATAGTCCTTGATGCTCTGCGCGTCTTTGATTGCCTGTGATAATTCATTGTTTGCCTGTTTGGCGGCTTCTAACTGTGATGTAAGGTCGTTGATTGTCTGTTGCTTAGCATCGACCTCAGCCTGTTTCTGGGCAACTGCTTGCTGGCCTTCAACGATCTTTTGCTGAATCTGGGCATCTTTGTTTGCCATGTCGTTTCCATATTGCTGTTTTAGGGCCGCATACTGTGCCTGCGCGTCAGACAACTGATGTTGCAAATCGGACAAGCTAGATTTTGAAGCGTGAATCTTAGCCGTCAGCTTGTCGATATTGTTTTTGGTCTCCACGATGTTCTGGTGACCTTGCCAAACATTGTCGGCAATGGTGGTTGCACCGGCCCCAAACATAAGTCCTGCTAAAACAGTTACTGTAAATGTCAATTTTTTATTCATGATTTTTTCTCCTTAATCGATCTCTTCGACTTCAACTCTCGGATTAGCTTTGTCAATAAAGAACCGATCTCGCAGTTCTACAATGTGATCCCAGTTGTCGTTTTCTAAAAATTCAGCCTTTTGCATGCCGTCGAAGATAAACTTGTGCTGAAACGCGATGTTGTCCGGGTCTGTTCGCTTGTCATACCAGTACCAGTCGAAACTTAGAGGTTTTCCCCATTGAAATTTCACGCCCTGATTCATCGCTTTTCTAACAGCCAACATTACCGTTTCCGTTGCTTGTTTCTTGACTTTTGCTCCGCCGAACATATTGCCTCGTTCAACCTTGATGTACTGATTAAGAGTCATGAGGGGCAATGGAATAATGATCCTGTTCACGCTGGTTTCACGTCCTTCAGATAGTATTGATGTTGCTTGCCATCAACCATTTCAACCGTTGTGATTAGCTCTTTGGGTGCCTTGCCATCAAAAGCAACTGGCTTGTTGATGTCTTGACGTTCACCTCTGGCGTTGTATCGCTCGATTCTGATGATTCGTGCCACACCGTCAATATCACGCACGCCCATGAATACTCGATCAGGAACCATAACCAGATCACCAACCATCATTTTCGTTTTAATTGCTTGCATTTGAAGATTCCTCCTGTAGTTTCTTGTATTATTCCTCGCTAAATATCTAACGACTCGCAATCTCTTCATGGCCGTTGTTGCGGCGGGGCAACTTGATATCAAACTCGCTTGCCACTCGTCTCACGAACGTTGTTGACTTCCCGATCTGTTTTGCAACCTCTGTTAGTGTTTTGCTCTTGCTTGCCGCCTCAGAAACTTGTACTGCATACTTCTTACGGTTAGCTTCCCCGCGTTTGTTTACAGCCTTGATGCTGCTGATCAGTGCGACTGAAGGCATATCTCGATTATCAACACCGGCTACCGCACGTTTCTCGACAATCGCTTTCTTTGATACAACGATCCGGTTGTTGAACGCTTGCTTTTCGATTTTTGAGAATGCTTCGCTTTCAGAAATGCCTAGCATTGCTGCATTTTCGTAGCGCGTAATCAATTCAGCTTTGAAGTCGCGCCACACTTTGTCGCCTTGCTTGTATAAACGGACTGTTACTTGTGTCATGCTTTCTTCTCTCCTTGCTTATCAGGCCTCAGTTCGTCAAGGCTAACGCCTAGAGCGTCTGCAATTCGTATCATCGTTGAAAATGACGGATCTTTGATGCCACCGGATCTAATCATGTATAAAGTTGATGGGTTGTTGTATCCTGCTAAATCAGCTAATTCTGGGATGCTAATTGATCGATCATCTAAAATCTTTTGAACAGAATCCCACATATTGTGTCACCTCTATATGTTTAAGTACAGCATGTTGTATGGCGCATGCATTTTTGATATACTAAATTTACAGGCTACTGTAATGACCTGTAATAAATTAGATGGGGGGGGACTATTGATGGCAAAAACGAAAACTAGTGTTCGCGGAACCCCAACTAAGAAGATCGTTGTTGTAAAACCGTACACTAAGTCAAACGGAACTCGTGTCGGCGGTCACCGGCGTTCAACGCCAAACTAATCTTCAACAGTCTTTAGAATCTCCTCCTTCAGGGTATAAGGTTTCCCTGAGGGAGATTTTATTTACTAACAACGAAAGGAAATTGAAAATCATGAAACTCAATCCAGACTGTTTACGTGATGTGCTTTTAGTTGTGGAAACCAATGCCTCTACCAGCCAATGGGTAGAAGCAAAAACACTTTTAGATGATCCTAGAATGAGCTCTTATTCTTACGAAGAGATCGCTTACCATGTACGCCAAGCAAATTGGGCAGGACTTTTAGCTGAAGTTAATTGGTTTATGGACGAAGGGTTTCTAATCAAAGACTTGACGCCTAGTGGGCACCAGTTCTTGGCGGACATTCGTGAAGACACCAACTGGAATAAAGTGAAGTCTATTTTGAAAAAAGTTGGTTCGTTTTCAATTTCTGCGATTACTCAGGCTGCTGCTGGCGTGGTTCAGGCTGATATACAGAAACATCTAGGCCTCTGACAGGAACTAACCACTTCATTTCAACCTCTACAGGGTCATTCGCCTCAGCTTTGAAGTGGATCTTTTCAACCTGTCCAACCTCAATGCCATTCACAAAAACTTTGCCGTTTTGAATTCGTAGGCTATTCATTTCGAGTCCTCTTTCTTTCCAAGTGCCTTTAACTGCTCCATCTGCTCGGCTAGTTTAGCTCTGTCTTCCTCAGATACTTTTTTATGCTTGGGCTTGTAACCGTCCTGCGCCCAGACTGGTAGTTTCTCATTTCGAACTGGATTGCCGTAACGGCGCTGAGGCTGATTAGTTTTGCGTTCACTATCGTTTGCTTCGACAGCAGCAACCGTGAGAAGACGCTTGCTTTCCCAGTTTTTCAATATGCCGTTGACGTACTTGTAGTTTCTGACATTGCTTTCAACCGCAGTCCGCAGCGCATTTAGGACTAGCTTCTCAGGTTCAGGTGATCCTGCTTTTCGCATGTCAGCAACCCAATCAACAAGGCTTTCTCTGGTGAACGGTGACAGTTGTCCAAACCCGTTTCCTTCCCAGAAATTGCAAATATCAAGAATTGATGATGACGACGATGACGGTTCTTCAGCAGGCCTCTCTGCTGCCTTGACTGGAGCAGTAGTCTGTTGTCGTTTAGTTTTGTCTAGTCTAGTCTCGTCTTGTTTAGTGTATGTGCTACTGTGTTGCCTACTAGGTTGTAAACTACCTTGTAAACTGTGTTGCCTACTAGGTTGCCTACTGTGTTGCCTACTATTTGACACACTGTCATCATCTTGACCACTAGGTTGCCTACTATCTGACGTACTAAGTTTTCGTGAAATATCGATGACTGAGTAGGTCGTTGCCTTAACACCGTTAGTTTGAAAATCTATCAGCCCTGACTGCTTTAGCGCGTTACGGGATTTGACGATGCCCTGACGGCTTAAACCAGTCAACGTTTCAAGTGTTCGATTCGGCATATTGAATTCGCTTGGCCAGCCTAGCTGGTTACATTGGTAAACCAGCCCATGCCATAATGCTATCTGTCCTGTGCTTAGCGGATTAACGCTTTGCTGAATGTAGAACTCTCGAATTAGCTTAAATAAATCCATGCGGTGACTCACCTCCTACTCAACCAGATCGTAGAGGCTGATGATCTTAGTCAGGTGTTTAGTCGCCCGGCAATAATCACAGTGTTCACACCGTTTTGGTTCTTCTTCGCCGTTCTTAACGGCTTCAATGCGTGGCTGTAGTTCCTTAACCCGTTCCAACCAATAGTCGAGTAAGTCTTGCGGAATTGAGACAGCCGCCTTATCTGGAGGGTCTTGTTTCGATACTGCGATGATGACAGGCACGGCTTGAACGCCATATTGCTGTCTAATTAGCTCCTGATACACGGCCATTTGCAGTGGGTAGTTGTAAGCCTCAATGAAAGAACCATAGCGATGTTCTTCTGGTAGATAAAAACGCTTGTTGATGTCCATGGTGGTTTTCAAGTCAGCGAAGTATTTATGGTTATCCGCTAAGCAGTCAAGTTTGCCTTTCCAAGCCACCCCACCGATCTCGCCTTTGACAATGACTTCTTTTTTTCCTTGATAGAACTCTTTGAACTTAGGATCTGTTCGCAAAGTTCTAATCATGTTGTCAGCAACTTGATATTCTCTTTTGAGCTGTCCTTTTGTTGCACCGCGAGTTGAAATAATCTCTGGATGTTCCTGCTTAAACTTGTTGTGCGCATAGCGGCTTTGGAAGTAGCTGTGAAGATAGTTGCCGACCAACAAAGCCGTTGGGTCGCGCTTGGGCTTCCACTCGTCTTTCAATTCCGCCAAAGCCTCGGCCTCGCAAGCCATGAACTTTTTGAACCAAGTTGGGGACTGATACTGCCAATCCATGCGATTGCTGTAATAGTTTCTACTTGTTAACTTGGTTCTGGAAGAGGTTCGCAACTTCTTTGTCGGTAACTGGACGATGTTCAGCTCGGTCTGCTTGACTGTTTTCTTTTGGCTTGGCTTCCTTGGCTTCTTTGGTATTTGCAGCATGTTTCGACTCCTCCTTCGGCTTGCTATCAATCAGATCATCAAAGTTTGGTGTCACGTCCTTAGGTTCCGCGTTGTCGTACTCATCGGCAGTGGTTTCATTGACCGCTCCCAGTAAAAGGTCGTTGTCAGAACTTGAGTTGATGAAGAACTTGGCAGCCCGGTTGAGCACCGTTCGCTTAGCCATTTCCTCGGGGAACTCTTGCTGAACCTTTTTGGTTTTGGCATGACTCCAGCTTTGATCAATCTGCTTCTTGGTCATGATGGTGAAGTTCTCAACGCCATTGTTATCGACGATGACAGCAAATGCTGCGGCAATAGCGTTGTCCTGATTCTCAATACGCGGCTCGAATACTTTGACGACCGTCCGGCCTCGATCAGAGCCAATTTGGAATTTATCGCCTTCCCGAACAACCTCGGCCCAAACATCCTGAACATTGTCCAATCGTTTTAGGATCGCCAGGCTACCAAAGTACGAGCGCATCAGGGTCAGGTCTTTGCCGTAAGGAATGAAGTAAACCTGATTCTTAGCTGGGCTGAGACCCTGAATCACCATATTCAGCAATGCTTTAGCTTGCGATTGCGGGGTAGTTTTATCTAACAGTGATGGCCCTTTGCTGTTATCTGATAGCGTGAGCCAAGCCGAATTTAGCGCATTGCTAGGGCTATAGTTCGCCGGAAGTTTCAAGCCTTCATGCTTCTGCATCTCTGCGATGCGGTTGTTGACACTTGCTACAATTTCATTTGCCATTTCAATTCCTCCTAGTAGTCGGCGGCAATTGCTACACCGCCAAGTTCGTTCAATATATATTCGCGGATTTCATCTGGATCATCTTTGATCGTGTCACCTTCAGGCCCGATATTCGTGATAACTGCTTCGCCTGAATAAATGGGATCTCCCTTCCAATCAAGCTTTACAATCGTGGTAGCCATTTCACTTTGCCGCCTTTCGTGATAAACTTGGGCTATAAATTAATTTGCTTTGTTCCTTATTTCCCGTGGTTGCAGCCGCGGGATTTTTTTGTGCGCTCTTGGTGAGCATGATCAAGCTAAGTCGAAACATCCAATCCCAGCCACGATCTGCATGCCCTTTGTAAATGAGGTTCTCGACCTGATCGTGAATGTCTTGCCAATACTCTTTTGTATCTCGCATGTGCTGTCCTCCTATTCAATCCATTGCTTCCATCCGCCCACCGCCGTGGCACCGATCATGACGCCAGCCATAGCTACAAGCAGATACTTCCAAAACGCTGATGTTGGATCGAGCAGCACTGACATGATTGCTTCTATCATTGCCTATACCCCCTGCTGACGTGCAAACCAACGTTCCATCTTTTCTGGCTCAACACGTTGTGTCTTACCGGGACCGACAAATGGAGCACCTTTTTTCTTCCAGCGACTAACTGTTGCCGCTGAAACCTGATAATGTTCCATAACATCCTTGGGCGCCCACCACTCCTTGGGTTTGAATGGCTTACGCTGCTTTTTTGGTTTAGCGACATCAATCAATGTGAATCCTTGTTCCATGCCTGCTCATCCTTCCTCATATAATGAAGTTTCTGGTAATGCGGGAGCCTTTCACTGAAAAGATCCATGATTGAGATGCCTAGCATTTTGCAAATAGCATTTAGTTCGGTTAGATCTGCGACTGTGCTATCCATTTTTTCGAATGCGTATGCTTTCAAGTTTTTAGCGTCATCGCGTGTAAAGTTGGGGTCATTAGCAAGGCCCTCGATGTCGTACTTGATGAAAGAAGCTTTCTCCTCGTCTTCTTCTCGTTTATCGGTGAATAAAAGACCTCGTAAATCGTGGTATATTCCGTCACCGCTAAACAGTTTAGGGATTCCTAGAAACAAGTTAGCCATTTCATAGCTTAGTTCGCTGTCATTCATCGAATTGGCAATGTCAGTAGCCTCATTTGCTCTAATGGGGGTTCCATGAAAATAATTGTTGATCGTTGAGCGCCCTAATTTTGCTGCATAAGCGATCACCTTCTGTGGCGTGTTGGTTCTAGTAGCGAATCTATTCAAAGGGCTACTAATTGTTGCTTTCATACGTTCCACTTCCTTTAAAAGATGAAATATTGGTGGATATTGATTCATGCTAGAGAGGGCTATGATTAACCCATAGCAAGCTGATCAGCGTCTTCTGCTAGCCATTCGTCAACTCGGAACGGGATTCACCCGGACTCAGTCGTTGTGGATGTTACCGATGAGCCTTGATAGTTTGTTGGATAGCGCAATCAGCTGGGCTGCCTCTTCCAAAAGTGCATCGGCTGTTTTAGCTATTTGTTTGCGCTCGTTTTCGTTCATTTGACTGCCTCCTCTCGCTGGGCGGAAATGTGTTTATCAAGGTTTACATTTTCGCTACCAAAAATAGCATCAACGCTATGACCCAAAATTTCAGAAATTCTCAACGTAATTGAAGTCGCCGGATCCTTTGTTTTTCCTGTTTCAATATTGGATATGGTTAAGCGAGTGACGCCAACTTGCTTTGCTAGTTCTAACTGAGACATCTCTTTTTCTCGGCGATAATGACGCAAGTTGTTGCTCATGTCTGTTCCTCCCTTCTTGCTTATGAATTAATAATATACCGAGGTATACACGATGTCAACCAATATATACATAAAATCAAAAGTTTTTTTGTATAGTTAGATATACAATAATCACAAGGAGGTTTAGTCATGTCAGAATTAGGCGATTATTTGCGCCAGTTGCGCGGTACCATGTCGCTTCGTGAAGCCTCCCAACGTTCACACGGGAGAATCAGCCATGCGGCAATAGCTCAAGCCGAAAAAGGTATTAATAGTCATGGCAAGCCATTCACGCCATCTGCTGAAACATTAAAAGAGTTCGCAAAACTTTACAATGTCAGCACTACTAAATTGATGAAAATGGCTGGTTACATTCAAAAGTCAAGCGATATTCCTAGCAATGCTATTCCCGTATCAAGCGAAGTGGCCGACCAGCCGGTTATGGTTTATGGAGAAATCCAAGCTGGCGTTGCAAAATGGGCTGAACAAGATATTATCGGTCAGATAAATGTTACCAAGAGCTTTGCTAAAAGATACGGAGCAAAGAACCTATTCGCGCTTCAAGTTAACGGCGAATCCATGAATCGAGAAATCCCCAACGGATATATAGCGGTCTTCTCGAAAGATTTAGAACCAGAAAGCGGTGATATAGTTGCCGTTATGATCGACTCAGAAAGCGCTACGATCAAGCGATATAGGGAAACGTCGCTCGCAGTTCTGTTTGAGCCATCATCATGGGACCCATCTTTTAAACCATATGTATTCCCCAAAGACGGGATTCAAGACTTCAAAATAATTGGGAAGTTTTTATACGCAACAAGCGAGTGCATTTAGATTGGAGGATTAAAAATGGAACACGAAACTAGGAGATCTCATCGAGATATTAAAAAGCCTTTTTGGAAAAGATGGAAGTTTTGGACAGTATTTGTCGTCATTGTTCTACTAGTTGTTGGCATTTCAAGTTGTGTCAATGAGTTCAAAAAAGAATCAGCTTCTCCGTCTACAAGAATATATAAGCTGAATAGTGACAGATCAGTAAAGGCGATGTTGAAGCACTATGAGCCTGATTTGAAAGTCACTGAAGTAGGCGGTGTTTATGATGACCCCAAATCAAAAACCGTTCTTGTAACCATTAAAGAAGACAGCGGTTGGGACGACAAATCAGCGGTTAAATTAATGCATGAGGATATTGCTTCAGTATGGAAGGCATTCAAGAAATCAAAAGGCAATGATTTTGCAAATATAGCTGTCATGGTGACTTACCCATTCGATGACGCAGGAGGTAATACACATCAGCTAAAGGCCATGACAGCCGACCTAGACGGGTCAAGACTGAATGATTTGAATTTGGAAGGATTCTCTGATGGCAATGTTCCTGCCTTTGCCACGAAATATTGGCAACGCAATGACTTACCGACTGTTAAATAAAATCAGTCCAAATACTGACGACTATAAAAGCTGAATTGGACGGAGGAAATCAAAAATGGCAAAAAAGGTAATGGGTACAGACGGCAAGCAATATAAGGTAAAGAAGCCTTTTTACAAGCGCGTATGGTTTTGGCTATTAGTTATTGTTGTGGTAGCAGCAATTGGTGGTGGCCTCAACAATAAGGGCAAATCAAGCAGCGAATCCACAGAAAAAACCACAGTTAGCAAGACAGACAAAACGTCCTCAAACACATCAAAAAAGGAAAGCGGCAAGATTACTCGCGCAGACTTTGACAGCATCAAATTGGGTGATTTGATGGAAAACGGCAATGGTGGTGCCAAATTAGATGATTTAAAAGCCCAGTTTGGGAACCCGTCCTCTACCTCGAGCAGTACCACAAATGGAGTTAAGACTGATCTTGTAACGTGGACTAATGTTGAGGGTGGCTGGGGAGCTAACGTAATTGTTTCCTTTACCGACGGAAATGCGTTCAGCAAGAATCTTACTGGCTTCAAGTTAGGCCGCAAGCAAAAGATTACTTTGGCAGATTTCAACGCGTTCCAGGACGGTACAAAATACGCTGACTTCACCTCAAAATGGGGACAACCCGACTACTACAATGAAAGCCTTATCGGCGGTCAAAAGAATGTTGTGGCCGGTTATACATCTGGTGTAAAAGGTGATCTGGGTTCCAACTTCAACGTGACCTTTACAAATGATGCTTTAAGCGGGAAAACCCAGTCCAATATGAAATAGCCCTTTTACAGGCCCCTACTTGGGGCTTTTGCTGGGCACAAAAATAGCCCCGGTGGCGAGGGCTAATAAGCAAACCAAGTAAACACGGTCAGTACAATGTAAGGAGATGTCTGACACGAAAATTGAAACAATGTGTGCCGAATGCCGCGATTATAAATCTAGTGCTGTCGCGGAAGTAACTGATGACGAATCACTGAAATTTATATGTCCTAGGGGTCATACATTTCATGCAGTATTACGCACCCCTCTGTATGTTCCGATATTTGAAAATGCTTTACGAGCGTATGATGATGAAGAATACTATGAGTGCTATCTAAGCGCAGTTACGAGCTTGGAAAAATTCAGAAACACAGCTATCAAAGCTTACTTTTGGTCAACAAACAACCACAAACCAATGGACAAAATCATTGATAAATCACACGCTATCAAGTATTCAGAAAGATCTATTGCTTCGTTTGCAACGATTTCCCTACTACTATTTGGAGAATCAGCAATTCCTATGTTGAACAAAATGTACGATTCCACAGAAAAACGCAACAGAGTTATTCACGGGACTTTAATCCCAACAAAAGGTCTTTGCGAAGAAGTAATTAAGAATGTTTACCAAGTCGTCAAGTTTTTCCAAATTAGCTGGATTGACGACGATGGGTACTGTCCCATCTCAAATTATCAGGATGCGATTGCCACGGATAACTATGAGGCAATTATTAGCAACAAAAAAGAGCATGAGCTCGCAGTTCTTGTAGGAAAACTTTACACTCTGTCAGCTATACAAGTGGTACATAAGGATAAAGAACTAGACGTAGAATTCAATCGAAGCTTCAAAATAATCATGGATATCCACCACAGAGTTTTTTGGTGATCATATAGATAATGAATCAGGTTGGATAACCAATTGCCCACTACTTTTTTCAAAATAGACATTGTCATCAATAACAGCCGGACGATCATCTGAAATACCCTGAATTCTGATTGTGGAATCACTGGGTAAAGACTCTAAATATTTCACAAAATCCTTCACCTTGACAATTCCATCTTTCAAATCATATGAATAACTATAACCTAGCTTGTCTTCATTCATCATCATCGCTCCTCTATGTGAATGTCTAGTTATCTTTCACTGATTATATCATAAAGAATTTCGTACTAATCATTCAGAACGTCATCACCGCCGAGATCCGGGATAAACTACATCCAGGCTCGTAGCTTTAAAACTCAGTTGAACTTGCGTTGTGTCGTTCAGCGCAGGATGAAGCTGTATATCATTGACCAGGTTAATTTCGGTTCCATTTACAAAAACATGTCCTTCTTTTATCTCAACACGATTTTCCATTTTAGTCACTGCCCTTCTAGTCGCTAATGAACAATATTCATCTAATTATAGCAAAAATGAATTTGATTCACCATCAACGGTTAAAAACATAGCTACTCGTATCAAATTAATAGTTAAGATAGGAGTATTACTTATGGCAAATTCTACGATCAGGCAGGCCGATATACTGTTAAGAGAGTGTACCGTTATGCAGGTAGCTACGCTTGATACCGATACCGGTTTTCCTAATATAGTTTCGCTAACACCACTTAAATCACACCGATCGCTGAAAGAAATCCTTTTTTACACTGATCGCGACACTACTACCATTCAAAACGTCCTAGAGAAGCCTGTGGTGGCTGTTTACTGCTTCAATGAGCTACACCACTCATCGTTGCTATTGCGTGCAAAGGCCGTTGTATTGACCGCTGAGGAGGCCATACCAAGCTTTACGGAAAGCCTCAATTCTTTTCAAAAATCGTTACAGTATGATCGACCCGTCATCATCCGTTGCAACCCACTAACCGTCAAGATCAGATACAACAATGACATCGAGTTCAGCAAGCTAAACGAAATCTAAGCTCAGTTCTTGGAGATGCACTTATGAATGGTCCAGTTACATTAAGTGAGGCACACTTCATTGGCCTCATCATTGTTCTTATAGGCGTCTACTTAGCCTTATTTGGCCACAAACACCGTTGGGTATATTGGCTCATTGACCCAGACAAACCCGGCAGCAGCCTCTGGTTGGCAGCCGTTTTCATCATTATCGGCGTGCTCATGATGATGGTTAGAGAGATGCAATAATACGACTTCATAAAGGGGGGCTAGTTTTCAGACAAAGAAATAGCCTTCCGCGGAAGGCTGCGTGGGCGATGAAGCAAAACTAAAAATTAAACTATTTGAAGGAGAATAAAATGGAAGACCATAATCTGCATGATGAGGCTGAAGCCGAAAAGAAACTGAGAGAGTATATCTATGTTGACACCGACTTAATGAATTCCTTATTAGCCCAGTTTGACGAAGGCTTGAGCACCCTGACTACGCGTATGAATGAGAAAACCTCCATACTGACTCAGGTCGCAACTAAAGGTGGAAGAAAATCCGCAAAAATTAGCGGCGGAGTCCCAGGGATAGCAAATGGTTCAGGATCGGCCGAAGATAGCCACTCTATGGCAGACGAAAGTTCAACACATAATAGGCATCAGTATTCAGAGAATATAGTATACGGTGATTACGGGGTCGAGATCCTTGAAGGCTATCTAAAAAAACAATTTGTTCCTGTTGAGAATGCGGAACCAGGAGACTTGGTACTTTACAAAGATAGCTTTTCCTTATACGACTTCGATTCTCTTGAAGCCGGTACCAACCCTGAAATTATTGATCCAGTGCTGAGATTGTCTACAGATAATGTTTCAGAAGAAAAGTTAGATGGTTACAAAAAACAGCTGAGAGTTATCCAAGCAAGGACAAGGAATGCCAGCAACGCGAAAATGCAAATAGATGACATGAAGAAGAAAATCCAAAAAGCAGAACAAAAGATAACAGAGGACAAAAGCTCGCAAGAGAATTTTAGAAGTGTTTATGCAATGGTGAACTTCTTTTCAAAAAGTATGCCGAATAGTGTCATTGTTTCCACTGAGCAAACCGTTGTTTTTGCACAAAAGTCTCTTTTTAGATTAAGCCCATCACAACTTCAAATGCTACAAAAAAATCCACGAACCCTTTATATAATGGGAATCGTGGAAAACAAATCAGATAATACAAATTGGAAACACCAAACTCTTACAAATTCTCAATTGGCACCCCGTGATATTGGTGCGATTGCAAGTTACTTGTCATCAATCGCATTGACTAACTTTGGCATTTCACAAAAAGAGGATTCTTTAAGAATTCGGCCTATCTCTATGTATTTTTAAATGTCGTTTAGGTCCTTGGTGTTCCGCACTTGGTTTGGTGATCAGAGAAGCTTTCTTCATTTCACGATCAATCTCTTCTTGCATTTTCTGAATTTTAGAGTCTTCACGTTCGTAAGTTTTTTTAAGCGACGAATAAAGTTTAACCGCGTCTTGGATTTTGAAAGCCTTCATCATGCCACCACCTTTCCATGCAATCATAATATAAAAGTTGCAAACGGTCTACCAAAAGAATCTATCCATTTAGAACCAACGGAGCCTTGTTTTTAATGAGGCTTTTATTTTAAGGACATAACGAACATACGTTTGAATTACAAGCTCTAAGAGTTCAAAAGGAGTGCGATATCATGGCATCAATTAGCTCATATAAACTAAAAGATGGCAAAAAGGCCTGGGAATTCTATATATTCGCTGGTGTTGATCCGCAGACAGGAAAAGAAATAAAGATCCATCGGCGCGGTTTTCCAACCGAAAAAATAGCCCAGCAAGAAGCAACTTTAGCTGAGTCCGAAATAATCAGAGGCCACTCTCACTACCAAACTGAAAGAATTTTAATGGCTGATTATCTTAATCAGTGGATCACCAAGCTTAAGGTTAATGTAAAAGAGGGATCCATGATCATCTATCGATATAACCTCAAGAAATACATTATCCCCAAAATTGGGGATATTCGACTGGCCAAATACACGCTTAAGGAACATCAGGAGTTCATCAGCAGTCTATTCAATGATGGCTTGTCTCTTAACACAGTAAAGCTCATCAATGGAACATTGCACAATGCGTTAAAAAAAGCCGTTGCAATTGGTTACATTACCAAAAACCCTACCGTTGGTGTCGAGTTCAGTGCGTATGCTAAAGACAATTCCAAAAAACTTCACTTTTGGACAAAAGATCAAGTTGGATCTTTTATAGAAGCAGCTGAAGAAGATAAAGAGCCCATGTGGCTATCATTCTTTGTGACGCTGATTGACTGCGGGCTTCGTGTGGGTGAAGCCATGGCTCTTCGCTGGTCAGACATTGACTTCAACAAAAATACCTTATCAGTCAATGCAACACGAATCTATCGTGCTGAAACTGGATCAAACGCTGGCAAAATAGCGCTTGATCGTCCCAAAACATTAAGCTCTAAGAGAACCGAATACATGACCGCTCGAGTAAATGATCTTCTTCAACAACAATATGAGCGCCATTTCAGTCACGGCAATGTACAAGGTTTTCGGTTTTCTACTAGCCACAATAACGATTTTGTCTTCACCTATTCGTCTGATGCCAAGTTTGGACAACCGCTCCGATCTCGAGCAACTACCGGTGCTTTTAATCGCATCACCAATCGGGCTGGACTTCCTCACATCCGTATCCATGATTTAAGACACACGCATGCCGTTTTAATGCGTGAGGCAGGATTAAGCCTTGATGACATCAAAGATGATCTTGGGCATAAAGACATTTCAACCACTCAAATCTATGCTGAAATCTCTCCGGCAAAAAAGAAAGAAAACCATCAACAATTCGAAAAATACCTAAATCAGTGAATACAAAAAGAGCTCCAGAACCTGTGTATAAGTCCGAAGCCTTCACCAAAACTTCACCACGGACTTTTCTAACATGATTCTGGAGCTCTTTATTTACCTTATTTCAAATCGCGCAAACCCTTGTGATTAAAGGCGTGCGTTTAATTCCTTAGTCATATCCTCATAGCCCGGACGACCAAGCAGTGCGAACATGTTCTTCTTGTAAGCTTCAACACCAGGCTGGTTGAATGGGTTGATCCCGTTCAGGTAGCCGGAGATGGAAACTGCCGCTTCAAAGAAGTAGATCAGATAGCCTAAGGTGTAGGCATCTTGTTTCGGAATGGAAACGGTCATAACTGGGACGCCGCCATCTGTGTGGGCCAGAACAACGCCTTCGTAAGCTTTGCGGTTAACGAAGGACATCTTCTTGCCAGCCAAGTAGCCGAGGCCATCAAGGTTTTGCGCGTCGTCAGGAATGGTTAGGTCGCGGTTAGGTTCTTCAACCCACACAACGGTTTCCATCAGATTGCGGAGGCCTTCTTGAATGTATTGGCCGAGACTGTGCAGGTCAGTACTGAAGTTAGCGCTTGAAGGATAGATGCCCTTTTGATCTTTACCTTCAGATTCGCCCATTAATTGCTTCCACCATTCGCCAAGGTATTGCAAGGTTGGTTCGTAGTTTTCGAGTAGTTCGGTGGTGTAGCCTTTGCGATATAAGATGTTACGCAAAGCTGCATACTGATAGGCTTCGTTTTCTTTCAAATCAGCTGATGCATAGGCTTTTCGACCATCACCGAGGCCACGCATCATTTCGTCAATGTCGCCGCCAGCAACTGCGATTGGCAATAAGCCAACTGCTGACATTACTGAGAAGCGGCCGCCAACGTCATCAGGAACCACGAATTCTTCGTAGCCTTCCGCATCGGCTTCTTGCTTCAAAGCACCCTTGGCCCGATCGGTTGTCGCATAAATTCGTTCCTTGGCACCATCTTTACCATACTTTTCGATTAACTTAGCCTTCAAAATACGGAAAGCAATGGAAGGTTCAGTCGTGGTACCGGACTTGCTGATGACGTTGATCGAGAAGTCACGATCGCCGATAATGTCGAGCAAATCAGCTAAATAAGTACCGGAGATTGAGTTACCCGCAAAATAGACTTCTGGGAACTTTAGCTCAGGATCGAGGTTACGGAAGGTTTGGGAAAGAAAATCAACTGCCATCCGTGCGCCTAAATAAGAACCGCCAATCCCAATCGCAACAAAGACCTGGGAATTGCCTTGAATCTTCTTGGCCGCAGCCTTAATCCGGGCAAATTCGTCCTTATCATAATTGACTGGCAAATCGAGAAAACCACGGAAATCCTTGCCGGCACCTGTACCTTCACGCAATTCCTTGTCAGCTGCAGTTACTAACGGCTGCATCTGTTCAAGTTCATTCGCGTGAACGAACTTATCCAGCTTAGATGAATCAAATTTGATGTACGACATCGTGTGCGTTCCTCCTCTAAATACGTACCTTACCGTGAAACTTTTGATCAAACCGGCATCGCCATCAAAAATAGCGGCACCGCTTCCAACCAAAAGTTTACGCCAGTGCAGTACGCTGTTCAAATTCACACTCTAACAAGTTAACTTTAAAATTGAATTTGTAAAAAAGCAAGCAATCCAGCAACTTCTCATCAGATTACTTTGCTTTCATGATCCCTAAGACGACCCCGCCAAGAATGACGAGAGCCGAACCGCAGCTGACCCAGATCATTTCCTTACGCGTCTTATGCTCACCAAGTAAGTAAATGGATCCAAACGTTGAAATAACGATGCCCATTTGTGAAAGTGAATAGGAAACTGCCAACCCGACATTTGCCATTGACAACAGCATGAACACATTACCGGTCCCCCACAAGAGTCCGGTTAAAACATTCTTCGCAGTGGCTTTAGCAAAAGGCTCATGCCCGATGCTCATCAACAAAGCGCCAATAATCATTCCAAGCGATTGCGGCATCACCACTGCCAAAGCACCAAGCTGGCCGGCATTGACGATAATCGTGTAGCCGGCATAACCTGCTGTTGAAATCAGTAACGTCCGCAAACCCTTAGCGACGCCGGTTTCCGAGGTGAAGTCATCATTTTGCTCCCGCCGCGAAGTCAACGTCGCACCAATGATTAGTAACGCCAACGCCAAAATGCCAAGCAACACATCACGGCCGCTATGCCACTCATGAAACAGCAATGCACCGGCCAACGTGGTCGCAATCAGTTGCATGCCGGTTGAAATCGGCATGGTCATTGAGACACCCATATATTTCATAGACTGAAACTGTTGTCCCTGTCCTAATGCCCAAAATAACCCAGAAATAATGCCAAGCAGCCAAGTCTTAGTGTCGAGAACCGGATGCATGATCAATAACGTGCCAACGCCAAAAACCAGCGCGCCAAACGTCATCCCCAAAGTCTGCTGATAGGCATTGCCGCCAAGTTTGCCACTGACCAGGCCAATGGAACCCCAAGCAAGTGCCGGGATCAACGCAAGTAAAAATACCATAATGCGCCTCTTTCTTTATCGTATCGTTTAACTGAGTACGAATACACCTGCTTAGAAAACTTCATATAAACGACTTTACACGTGAGATGAACGTGGGTTTCTTCCATAGAAAGTCTTTATACAGAAGCGCCTGCAGATATACGCGTTTTTTATCGAAAATAGAACACAAAAAAATATTCTATCGTTCTTTTCCCAGCAAAACAAGTCGAATTTTTCGCGCAGGTAGGCGGTTAGTGTTGCGAAAAAAAGCTTGACTGCTTCAATTGAAGCGACCGCCGTCTAACCTTTTGGATGCAATAACCGGTAAAAGGCATATCCCAAAATAGCGCCGATAACATTAAAGATGACGTCATCAATATCAGCAACGCCGCTAATCAGCAAGAATTGTAAAGTCTCGATACTTAATGATGTGATAAGTCCGATCCCGACAACGGCAAACAATCGCCGCCGATGCACACTGACCCAAGGAATGCCAAAGCCCAGCGGCATAAACCAGGCAACATTGCCTAACGACTGATACCATAAGTCAAAATGACTGGCGGCCTGCCGCAATTTCAGCGTTTCGACCATGGGGTGTAGATTAATGACAGAAAGTGAGCGTTGCCAATGAAAAACCAATTGCCACGGATAGTACACATCGCGAAAAACCGTGAGTGCAAACAGTAGCATCAAATAGCCGACAAACAATCCCAATTTCAGTTCGCGTCCGAATGTCGTTCGCCGATGATGTCGAACCAGCCAGAGGCATCGCAAAACGGCAAACACTAATAGGTAAAGGATGGTCTTGTCCAGACTAAAAATAATGAGCCGCACCAAAGGAAAATGGTTCACCTGACTCAAAGACGTTGAATTAATCCAGTTATAAAATGGCCCCAAAAAAAGCATGGCGATACCTCCAGTTGCCATTGTAGCAAACACAACGCGTGATACCCACAAGCGTTGCAACTTTTAAAGACTCCATAAGAATCAGCCGTCAATGCCTAGGTTAAGGCAAACTGCGGTACGCTATTGAATACAGCAATTATCATTGGCGGTTCCCCTTCACCAGCCCGGAACCTGTACATAAGGACCTTAGACGCAATGACCCAAAACCTGTGAACACGCTCAAGGTTACTAGTCTGCTTTTACGCCCATAACGCGCTCGCCGGTGCAGAAGTCTGCGTGTAAGGGCCTTGGTCGCAATGGCTAAAGTACGGCCGTCACGTCTGAGGCTACTAGATCCGCTTTTACGCCCATAACGCGCTCCCCGGCGCAGAAACCTGCGTGTAAGGACCTTATCCGTAATGGCCAAGACCGGGCCATTACGGATAAGGCCACTTACACTCCGGTTTCTAACCGCGCCGGCTCGCGCTTACCGTCTCTTTTTGTGCAATTGCCGTTTTGCGGGTACAATGACAAAGAACAAAGTGGAAAGGAGTTGCCGCTTTGAAACGGTTACGACTCAATCAACTTTTACAATGGGTACGCAATACTCGAATCGGCTTCTTAGCCCTGCTGCTTTTTTTATTGTGGGCAAAAACGATTTTCGGGTATTTCGTTGACTTCTCGCTCGGGCTGAATGACCCGCTGCAATATACCCTACTCATCTTAAATCCGTTGGGAACGGGCATTATTCTCCTGTCATTAGGGCTATACCCCAAGCATGCCCGCCGCGGTTACGCTATTGGCCTGATCGTCTACATATTAAGCACGTTATTATTGCTCGCCAACGTCCTTTATTATCGTGAATTTACCGACTTCTTGACGGTCACAACGATTCTTGGTGTGTCAAAAGTCAGCCAAGGACTCGGTGCCAGTTCTTTAAGTATGGTCAAACCCCACGATTTAATTTATATTCTGGACATTGTGATCGTAATTTTAGCTTATTTGGGTTACAGCATCTGGAATATTTGGCGCTATATCCATAATCAACGGCTTAAGTGGCCGCATTTTGGGCTGTCGTTGGATACCAGCCGCCTGCCCTTCCATCTGCCCCAAGCGGTGACGGTTTTTGGCATTGCCTTTTTTGCTTTGATGACGGCAGTGAGTGAAATGAATCGACCACAGTTGCTGACGCGGACCTTTGATCGTAATTACATCGTCAAATATCTCGGTTTGGCGCCTTTTACAATTTACGATGCAGCTAAAACGGCACAAAACAATCAGGTACGGGCTCAGGCAGACAGTGCCAATCTCGATCCGGTTCTACAATACACGCGTTCGCATTATGCCGCTCCTAACGCTAGCTATTACGGAGCCGCTAAAGGCAAGAACGTGATCATCATTCACCTTGAAAGCTTCCAGCAATTTCTGATCGGTCAAAAAATCGATGGTCAGGAAGTAACGCCATTTCTGAACTCGTTGATTAAAGAAAAAGACACGTTAAGCTTCAATAATTTCTTCCATCAAGTCGGACTCGGCAAAACCAGTGACGCGGAAAATATGCTGGAAACCAGTACGTTCGGGATTGCCAATGGATCCTTGTTCAGCAGTCTGGGAACGGAAAATACGTTTGAAGGCGCCCCGGCAATTTTAAATCAACGCGCTGGCTATACCAGTGCTGTCTTCCATGGCGGCTCCGCTTCATTCTGGAACCGCGATAATGTTTATAAGAGTCTTGGCTATAACAATTACTTTTCCGGCAACTTCTATAATCATGATGAAAAAGCGGCCACCGAATATGGGATTAAAGATAAATTGATGCTGGCAGAAACACCGAAGTATTTAGAGCATCTCCAGCAACCGTTTTACACTAAAATTATTACGACCAGTAACCATAATCCATTTTATATCACCCAGGCGGATTCGGATTTCCCGGATGCCGGTACTGATGACGCGACGATCAACGGTTACTTCAAGACGGCTCACTACCTTGATGAAGCATTACGGGAATTCTTTAATTACCTGAAGGCCAGTGGTTTGGAAAAAAATTCACTCGTGATGCTGTATGGTGATCATTTTGGTATCAGCAACGATCGTAATACCACCTTAGCGCCATTGTTAGGTAAAGACGCCAGTGACTGGAATGGCTTTGACGATGCCCAACTGCAGCGGGTTCCGCTAATCTTCCACATGCCGGGTCTTAAAGGCGGCGTGAACAATACTTATGGCGGCGAAATTGATGTTCTACCGACGCTACTGCATTTGCTTGGGATCAGCAGTAAGCGCTACGTCCAATTTGGTACCGATCTGCTTTCCAACCAGCATGACAATGTCGTTGCTTTTCGAAATCACAATTTTGTCACCCCGAAGTACACTGTTTTAGGCAGCAAAGTTTATGATAATACGACTGGCAAACTCGTGACCATGACGCCAGCCTTACAAGCAACCATTGATAAGGACCAGAAATCAGTTGACACGCGGCTTAGTCTATCCGATGACGTTGCTAATCGTAATCTATTGCGTTTCTATGTACCATTAGGCTTTAAACCGATTAATCCCAGCCAGTATGATTACAATCAAAGTCTCAGCAATGTGCTGTCGATTGAACACGGTCGCGGCAGCAAGAGCACGAGTCTTTATAGCGAAAATAACGACCAATCAACAACCGGACTCTATCAAACCGATGCGCCTGAATTAGCAGATGACACCTCACCGATCACCGATTTTCCGGAAAAAGTTCAAAATCAAACCGATTCATCCGCTAGCAGCAGTGCATCTAGCAGCTCCAGTACCCTCAATATCAAGAATAACCAGCTCAAATGAATCAAATAACATAATGAATGCTCGGTTTATGTTCACACTTTGTTCAAATTCATTGCTTATACTGCTTGTGAGGTGAACGGGTAGATGCATTTCTTTGAGCGAACGTTCTCGGGTTTCCGTTATCATCGCCGTTATTACTTTGTGATGATGCTGCTGTCAGTTGCGTTCTGCTTGATCAGCATCATGCTGATAACGAGTGAAATGATCGACCAATCCGCACAAAGCGCTTTTTTACAGCGGCTAAATTCTTTTGGTACCCAAAATAAACAAACGATTCTGCTAAGTACGCAAGTTGGCCAAGCCCATATTAAAATGATGCAAATCACGCAAACATTATTAAATCGTGTCGTCATCATTAATGGTATTTGCTGGTTGATCGGGACGGCCTTGCTGTGGTTTCTGCGACGTTCTGAAACCGATGCGCTTTATTTGGTCGGCAAAAGCAGCATGTCCATCGGGTTACAATATGCGTTTGAAGCATTTTTCAGTTTCTTAATCAGCTTTATCATTAGTGTTTTTCTGATTATTTTATTTAATGATCAGCTGATTCAGTTTCTGACCAATGCGAATCGTTCTGCTTTTGGTCATCTTTTACAGGAAGGCTATCGTGGAATTGACATGAATCACGCCTTTCAGCAACTCTTTGCCCGTCACCTAACTGGCTTTACGCGTGAAACCTTATTCTATTACGGCGGTAAAACGGACGACCTCACCCAACCGGCCGGCTTCTTGACAACATTGAGAAACGGCCTTGGCGTGATTTTCGTCACCAATCTAGGCTTGGTAACCCCGCTTTCGATTATTCGCAAACGGCTTGTCATGCCGCGTTAGGAGACAGCTATGTTATTTCGGTCAAAGCAGCTTGATATCTATCGTGAAAGACTTGCAAAGCTTTTCGCGCCTAAAACGATTCAATATTTATACGTCCCGGATGAGGAAGCACTGACCGCATTACGCGACCAATATATCAAGGATTTTATTAATGGTGGCCTCATCAAGCAACTTGCTTTCATCAGTAGTCGCGACACTGGTATCTTGGATTATCTCAGTGTTCGGAATAACCTTTGCATCAATGGGCACACCAAGCATACGGACTTTTTGCCGGAATGGCTTGCCAATACTTCTCCGGTTCTCGATCAACCCGCGGCCACTTTAAACACGTTGCAACGGATCTATTTGCAATTTTATCGTGGTTTGATGGGTAAAAAACGATATTTACTATTAAGCGGTCATGCCGAGATTTTTGATCCGCAAGTTACCCGCGAGTTCTTAACCGAAGCCAACCATGCTTTGCAACAAACCGAAAGCTGCTTATTGGTCCTGACAACCGATCAATCGCTGCTCAGTGCCAATCCTCAAAATGCTTGGCAACAACCACCTGTCTTATCACTACATGCCGTTACCAAATGACCTTGCGAAGTTACATTGCAAGGTCTTTTTTTGCGATTATTGTCACCGGCACCGATTTTGAAAAAGTTGGCGCTAGCGTACCGGATAACGACTGTCGTTCAAATTTAAAATTTAAACACAAAAATTGACCCTAGAAAAATTCTAGCGTCAATTTTCGTTATCATATTCTGAGCAAACTTGTGAAACTAAGCCAGTCCAACGCGCTTGAAGATTTCATCAACATGCTTGAGATGATAGTGATAATCAAACGCATCATCTAAGTCAGCCTCGCTTAACCGGCCCATGATTTCCGGATCGGCTTCTAACAGCGGCCGGAAGTCGCGGTGCTCGTCCCATGCAATCGCGGTCTTAGGCTGAACTAGGTCATAGGCTTGTTCCCGACTCAAACCACTTTCGATGAGTTTTAACATCACTCGCTGGCTATAAATCAAGCCGTGTGTGAGGTTCATATTGGCCTTCATCCGTTCCGGGAAAACATCCAGATGATCCAAAATACTCGTGAAACGATGCAGGATGTAATCTAGCAAGCCGGTTGCATCCGGTAGCATGATACGTTCGGCACTGGAATGGGAGATATCCCGTTCATGCCATAGTAGGACATCTTCTAGTGCCGGCGTTTCGTACCCGCGAATCACCCGCGCCAATCCGGAGACATTTTCCGAGCCGATTGGGTTACGCTTATGCGGCATCGCACTGGAACCTTTTTGCCCCTTGTTAAAATGTTCTTCGACTTCATGCACTTCGGTTCGCTGCATATGCCGAATCTGCAAGGCAAACCGTTCAACTGAGGTGGCAATCAGGCCCAGCGTTTGAATGTAATGGGCATGCAGATCACGCGGCAATACCTGGGTTGAAATCTCCTGTGCGCGAATGCCTAGCTGCTTGGTCACATAAGCTTCCACAGCTGGCGGCGTGTTGGCAAAAGTTCCGACCGCCCCGCTGATCTTTCCTGCTTCAACATCACTTGCCGCATCTTCAAATCGCCGAATATCGCGATTGAGTTCCGAATACCAAGTGGCAACAACCAGACCGAATGTTGTTGGCTCAGCGTGAACCCCGTGCGTCCGGCCCATCATAACCGTATCTTTATGGGCTTTTGCCAGTTTCGCCAAACTTGCTTTTAATACGGCTAAATCCGCACGTAGAATCTGGTTAGCCTGTTTAAGTAAGTAACCTTGAGCCGTATCGACCACATCGGTACTGGTTAAGCCAAAGTGCACCCACTTCTTCTCTTCGCCAAGGCTTTCGGAAACATCCCGCGTAAATGCGACCACGTCATGGTGCGTGACCGCTTCGATTTCGTGGATTCGATCGACATCAAACTTGGCGTTGGCCCGTAAAGCTTTAACATCGGCTTCCGGAATTTCGCCTAGTTTCGACCAGGCTTCAGCCGCTAAAATTTCAACTTCCAGCCATGCAGCATAACGATTTTTTTCTGACCAAATTGCCGCCATTTCAGGACGACTATAACGCGGAATCACAGGTAGTTTCCTCCTCTATTGTAAGCGCCATGTTCTATACTCATCATCGTATCACCGGTGAGCATGCCGACTTTTCCATGCAGCCGGCACGCTCGAGAATCTTTACTGAATCACAAAATGTCCCGTGGCATTGATGCTGTCTTTTATTGCTTTCAAATCACCAACGATTTCAATCTCGCCGACTAACTCATTGCCAGTCGGATAGAAAGCAAACCGCCAATCCGGCTTGATTTGAATCTGCGTCAAAACCGCATCCATGTCTTTTTGCCGTAACGGAATCGCAACGCCATCTTCGGCCAATTCCAGTTCTGGCAGCGGCCAGCCGAGAATCGCGCGCAGATGTAGTTCATATTCCGAAATATCGCTGGTACATTGCATGAGGTGACCATACAATTTTGGCCCCGGGAAAACCCGTTTGACGTACAGGGTCCCGTTAGCCGCCAAGAAAAATTCAAGACTGAAAATGCCATTATAATCAAGCTTCTTGGCAATTTTTTCTGCAATGCGGCGAATCTCAACAATCACCGCCGGATCAACGTCAGCCCGAACCGAAGATGCTTTGAGTTGATGATGTTCAAAATAATTCTGAATCACCGGCCCAATTCGGATTTCTTTATCAGCCTTGGCGACCATGACGGCAACTTCTTTAATATTTTGCAAATAGGCTTCCAAAATGTACGGACGCTGCTGCAGTAATTGTTTGGCGCGATCGACATCCGCCGGGGTTGCCAGCAACAACTGCTGATCCACGCCCATCCCCTTTTGAATTGGCTTCAATAAGGCCGGATAGCCAATGGTGTCAATTGCTTCATTAATATCGCTAGGCGTGATGACTTGGGTATATGGCAGAATATTCATGTTGAGATCGTCAAGAAAGACCTTTTCCAAGTACCGATCCTGGGTCACGGTCAAAATATCGGTTCCTGACGGCAATTGGCTGCTGGTTGCTAATTCAGCCAATACAGCGCCGTCAACGTTTTCATCGGTAAAGGTCATGACCGTACTCAGTTGCGTCAACTCTTTTAATGCTTCCCGATCATCCGCTTGCCCGACCAACGGAATATCGGCTTTTTCCAGTGCAATATCCGTTTGGGTCGGTGCTAAAACCACAGTCCGCATGCCCATTAAGCTTGCAGTATCAGCCATGCGAAAAGCTGATACGCCACCGCCAATAATGCCGATGGTAGCGCCTGGACTAATAAATTGCGTCACAATTGTTCCTCGCTTTGACTTTATTTGTCTGAATCCTGTTCGTTTAACCCGCGATCAACCGGCATTTCAGGATGACGACTTGGTGAATTAAACAACCAGTTCAACAACACCGCACTCAGACTTGTCATCAAAATCCCTGATCCAAACAACAGTTGAATGGTTTTTGGCAAGAACTGAACAATATGCGGCTGTACCGTTACCCCTAAGCCTAAACCGATTGAAATCGCGGCAACCAGTAAATTCTTATCATTTTCAAAATCAACCTGTTGCAGCATCCGGATACCTTGCACCGCAACCATCCCGAACATCACCAGCATAGCACCACCAAGAACCGGTGCCGGAATGATCGTTGCCAAGGCGCCGATTTTCGGCAGCAACCCAAGGATAACCAAGAAGACTGCCGAATAAATTACCGGCTTGCGGGTTTTGATTCCGGAAAGCTGCACCAACCCGACATTTTGCGAAAAAGTTGTGTACGGGAAGGTGTTGAACAAACCGCCGAGTACCACGGCTAGGCCTTCTGCGCGATACCCGCGTTTCAGGTCATCTGCTTCAATTTTACGCCCGACAATATCCCCTAGTGCAAAGAAAACACCGGTACTTTCAACCATAGACGTCATTGAAATCAGAATCATGGTCACAATTGAGCTCCATTCAAACTGTGGAACCCCAAAGTAAAATGGCGTCGGGACGTGGAACCAACTTGCCTCAATGACCGGCTGAAAACTGACTAAGCCGAGGAACCCGCCTAAGACCGTGCCCGCAATCAAGCCGACCAGAATCGCGATTGAATGCAAGAAGCCGCGTCCCCAGACATTAATAGCCAAAATCAATAATACCGTAAATGCGCCGACAAACAGGTTCGTCATATTGCCGAAGTCTTTGGCTGTCGTCGAACCCCCGCCTAGATTCTGGAAAGCAACCGGAATCAGCGACAGACCGATCACGGTAATCAAGGAACCGGTCACCAGTGGCGGAAACAAAAAGCGCAGTTTAGAAAACGCACCGCCAATGAGAAAAACAAACAGCCCAGCAACAATGATGGCGCCATACATGGTTTGGAAGTTAAACTTCTGGCCAATCATAATGAGCGGCGCCACTGCCTGAACTGCACACCCCAACACAACCGGTAATTTAATGCCGAAATATTTGTTACCAAACACCTGCAAAGCCGTCGCAATCCCGCACATGAAGATATCAATCGAGACAAGATACGTCATTTGCTCAGAGGTAAAGTGCAACGATGCCCCAATCAAAATCGGCACCAACACTGAACCCGAATACATCGCTAATAAATGTTGCAGCCCCAATGCCGCTGCTTTTGGATTGGAAATTGTTTTATTCTTCATCTTCGAGCCTAGTCCTCCGGTTCAAAAACAACCTGACCGTCTTCAAATGCACGAATCCGCGCCAACGATTCCACGCGAATGTGCTTATCATCCAACAATTTACGGCCTTTTTGGAAAGTCTTTTCAATGACAATACCAACGCCGCTTAAAGTTGCCCCAGCCTGATCAATAATATCCATTAATCCTTCAACTGCTTGTCCGTTAGCCAAAAAGTCGTCAATAATCAACACATTGTCATCAGCCGACAAAAACTTCCGCGAAATGGCAATCTCATTGGAAGTCTTTTTGGTAAACGAGTAAACCGTTGCTGTGTACAGGTGATCTTTCAACGTCAGACTCTTATGCTTGCGGGCAAACACCAGCGGCTTGTGGAACGACATCGCGGTGGCAATCGCCGGGGCAATCCCAGAACTTTCAACTGTCAAAATCTTTGTAATCGGCTCATTGCTGAAACGCCGGTAGACTTCCTTACCAAGATCAGCCATTAAATCAGGATCAACTTGATGATTCAAAAAGTTGTCCACCTTCAATACGTCTGTTCCAATAACCTGGCCATCTTTTTTAATCCGGTCTTCCAGTAATTTCACCACAAGCACTCCTTTTATTTGTAAATTTTCAATCAGCTTACCATAAAAAACGCCGTGGAACAATACAAGCTCACTAATTCCCGAACAAACTAAGTAGCCGCTTTCACAGCGATAAAAGAACGAAATCCCCGCAATTTGGCGCTACCATAACCAAATAACGAGGATTCAATAATCAACAAAATACGAACATTCAATTGTCATACTGGGTCAGATTCCATGCTTCGATCAAATGAATCAGCTTCTGGGGATAATCCGGATCAGTGGCATAGCCGTCCGTCTGCAAAGCCGAGGCAGCAGTCTTATAATCTTTTGCGGCTCTTACCGTTGCATACTGTTGCGGATTCCAGTCGGTACCGTTAACGAATAACAAGGCATGATCACGAATCGAAGCAGCATCATCGCTATAAACCCGAAACCGACCATTAACGGTAATCCATTTATCGTTAACATATTCCTTCGTCCGTAATACTTTCGTGGTGGCAGGATCCGTCCCTTTAATGCCAAATAAGTTATGGTAATCCTTGGCTAACGTGCTCGTTCCCCAATCAGACTCAAGAATCGCTTGGGACAGCGTAATGCTCGTTAAGACACCATACTGTTTCTGCATGGCCTGGGCTGTCGGCACCAATCGCTTGATAAAAGCCTCTTTCTTCGCTTTTTCAGCCGCCTTCTTATCGACAATTGCTTGGCGCTGTGAAACTTCGGCTTGCCGTTGCGACCAATACGAGCTGACAACCAACATTGAACCAACCGCAAAAAAAGCGATGACCAGCCAAGCCGCCAATGGAACCTTCTTTAAGGTAAAACGTCGGCGCTTTTTCGCCAATAGCCTTACTCCTTTGTCTTATCCTCACGCGTCAACAACAATTTGCGGCGTAACACGATCATGTCCTGTAATCGCAAGCCATCAGCATAAACCGGCTGACTATATTCATCAAAAAAATGCTTGCGAATCGAATCAAATCGAAACCCGCGGCGCATATAAAACCGAAGATTATCAAAATCAACATCTCCGGTACCCACCAGCATATCCTGATATTTCTCGGCGTACACCAAACTGACATGCCGCAATAATCCTGATGCAATCCCTTGACGGCGGCGGGCAGGCGTGACCGCAAGATTCTTCAACTCTACCGTGGTCGCATTGACCGCCACCACCATGGCAACGCCAACCGGCACCTGCTGATCAATGGCCGCAAAAAGTGTCCCTGCACCTAAATAGCGCTGAAGCATAGCCGGATCCTCATCGCCCACCAACAAGAGATCCAGATATTGGAGTCTTGCATCAGGTGCTACCTCTTCAAATCTTAACATGTGCCCCCCGCCTTCCATAGCCCAATCCTAAGCTTATAACTGCTAACTATCAGTTTACCATGAACAGCTGCTTATGAAGCTCTCCATCGCCAAAAAAGGCCTACATCTTTAGTGTTGATATATCACCAACGCCAAAAAGTGTAGACCCCTTTTTGAATGTTTGATAGACAGACATAAATGATTGATCTTTTAATGTATTCAAATACCCAACCTGCCTACTGATATGGGATCTGATTATCACTATTCATGCCAGGCGTCCTCACGTCCAATTGGAATATCATTGTCACCAATATTTTCTTCCAGCATTGCCTGACGTAAATCGTAGCCAGCATTACCCCTGAAGATATGATGCTTAACAGGTAGCAGGCTGATGACGCCATTTTCGTCAATAATCGGTTGATATTCAACGTTTTCGCCAATATTGAATAACGCTGGAACGGTAACCACAATTGAGTTTCCTAGCCGATAAGTTTTAACAGTCATGCTTGTCACCCTTTCGCCTGTAATGATATGTGTCATTACAAACCACGGCAATACTTGTGCTTTACGGTGATTGAACTTAAGCGTGTTATCTGATCCCGAGTTTGCCAGACGGGACTTCTGAGCCTTGAAGCGCTAAACGCTAATCACCTAATCAAAAGAAAAAGTGTACCATTTTGAAATAAAATTCAAAATAGTACACTTTTGTTTTGAAACTTTTAAATTAGTCTTTGTTAACGTTAACCGCTTGTGGGCCGCGATCGCTGTCTTCAACTTCAAACGTTACCGCTTGGCCTTCTTCAAGAGTCTTGTAACCTTCGCCTTGGATTGCGGAGAAGTGAACGAAAACATCGCTGCCATCTTCACGTGTGATAAAACCGTAACCCTTTTCAGCATTGAACCATTTAACTGTGCCGTGTTCCATGAGAACATTCCTCCTTGCGCCTATTGACGCATGATAATATCGTGTATTTCTGTTTGGTACAAGTGGAAGAAAGTCCTGAAACCATGCAACCACGACCATTCAAAAAGTACATGTTTAGTCTAACATCACGGTAAAAACCAAGCAAGTAGGAACGCTTTCAAGTAAGTGTCAGGTTTTTCTCGGTTCTACTCTAATTAAGTGATTTCCGATACTCCGAGCTGGCTCCGCGGTGGCTGGGGCTGGCGACCGCGCAGCTAGAGTGGTGGGCACGACTTCGAACCCGCAAAGACCGCGGTTTCGAAGCTCGGCCTTGGTCTAAAGCGGAGAAGCCCACTCCGCTTAAGACCAATTTCACCACTGAGCCCGCCACCGCTCCGCCAGCTCTTGCTTTCTATCCTAATAATCGAACAAGGTGACCCATCGCACTGCTTCTAAAATCGTCTAAACTGATGCAGCCTTGCTTAACACCCACTGAAACTTTACGCCATTCGCTCAGCTAGGCAATTGCTCGTCTGATTCAATTCTGCGAAGAAATAATATGATTAAAATTCCGCTTCAACTGCAACAGCCGGGAAAAATCCTCCAGAAAATAGAACAACCGGGCGCGACTTTCAAAAGAAGCACGATCCGTTGGCAGAGGTGAGGCAGCAAAATCACGCTGAATTTTCTTCACCATTGTCACCAATTGCGCTGCCGGATTGTCTTCATTCAAAACACTGGCTGTCATTGCCAAGGCATCACTGATCACCGCCGCCTGCATCACCGGCGTTTCAATACGATCCAAACTATCTTGCATCTGCCGCAGCAGTTCATATTGATTCGCGCGCATTTCAAAATAGGCCTGATAGTAGTCATTTTCAGACAACAACTGATTATCGCTATGTCGATTGGCCCACGCAACTGCTGCGTCCAGCGTCATCTTCAAATCAGATAAATTGGCCCAATTGTCCGCACTTTTAAGCTGATCTGTCCCTAACTGCTGACTCATATGATCAATAATTTCACGCATCTCGGCTTCGACTTGTTTTTGAAAGCCCATGATCTTAGCTTCAAGACTTGGCATAAACAGATTGGCAATGAGCGCCACCCCGGCCCCGATCGCCAGCAGCAAAAGTTCGTTTTTAATCCAAAACCAACTGCAACTGCGCGCCATCATAAAATGCGTTACCAAAACGGCAGTCATCACAATCCCGCTTTGGACCGCGAACACATTGGTAATCGGAATAAAAATCACCAAGAAAACGCCAAAAGCAAACGCATTGTAGCCTAAAATCAAGAACGCCCCGATCGCAATCACGAATCCTAGCAGCGTGGCTAATAAGCGGTAGGCGACTAACCGAAACGACGCCTTCGTTGTGTTTTGCACTGACAAAATGGTAATAATACCGGCAGCGGCCCAATATTCCAAGTGCAACGAATAAGCGATCAACATCGCTGCTGCTGTCCCTACCGCTGTTTTGATTGTGCGCATCCCAATGTGCATCGTCATCACCCTCCACCTGTCAGTTTAGCATAGGAACGCATCAAACCAGTTACACCACAAATTTTTTAGCCCGCCCGTCAGCTATGTGCGCTCAGATATCTGTTATTTTACCGTTAGCCGCGGCTGTCGTCACGTAAACTTTCCACTGACCGACCACCTTATCATGATCCTTGAAAAGAACTTGTTGCCGCTTCATTTTTCTCGTATCCTGAAGAAACAGGATTCAGGGGTGAAATTCATTTGCAATCCCCCTGCTGCTAGTATTTCAGCCGGCTTTACGCTACCATATATTTAGAGGAGTTGCTGATGAAAAAAATACTCATATGGCTCGCGGGTCTGGCACTTCTGATTGCCGGATGTTCGGCCACTTTAAACCCTAAACAACAATTAAAAACCACAACCGCTACCGTTCAAACACAAGTGCAAAAAGAACAAGCTGCACTAAAAATTATTGGTGATAGCGTCGGCGCGTTTCCATCAACGTTTGAAAAAGCGTATCAAGATCATCCTGATACAGATTTCAGAAATGATGACGGCCCCGTTAAAAAGCTGCTCGCCAAACGTGCAGCTGCGTTCAAACAGCTTGAGGCAGCCAATACTGCTTTAGTAAACGCCAATAACACGCTCACCAAGTTAAATAACCAGCCGACCGATGATACCCCCCAAACTCAAGTCAACAAAGTGCTAACAAGTCTGAAGCTCGCCAAATTGGATCACAAAACGCTGGTTAGCTACTACCGCGAAATGCAGACAGCAGAAGATGCCTTTTTTGATAACACTGCTGACAGTGAAGAGACGTCTCAAGCCGACCTAGAAACGCAAATCTCCCAACTAAACCAATATTACAGCTCACTCAATCAGCAAATCGATGTCATGACTGCGAACCTGACAACCGTATCAAGTCAGGCCGACAGCTTGGCCAAGGCCGTTAAAACGATGCATGATGATTGAGTATTGATTTTGCTAGGAATCATCAATTTATTAAGAAAATTAACTTGAAATCGAGGAGGCCGTTTCATGCCCCAAAGCGTGGCAATTATTATTCCTTGTCATAATGAAACCGAAAATGTTCCACTGATTTATCAAGCATTGATCAAGACTTTTCGTGAAAGCTTGCCGCAATTGCAACCGCAAATCTGGTATGTCAACGATGGTTCTACTGACGATACCCTCGATCAAATCAAGCAGTTGCAAGCTAAAGACGATCAGGTTCATTATATCGATCTTTCCCGCTCATTCGGTAAAGAAGCAGCGATGTATGCCGGCCTTTCAACTGCTAAAGCCGACTACTATGCCGTTATGGACGCCGACTTACAGGATCCGCCATCAATGCTGCCGGATATGTACGCAATTTTACAAGAAGGCTACGACATGGCTGGAGCTCAGCGCGTGGATCGGTCTGGCGAGGCTCATCTGCGTTCTTTCTTTTCGGATATGTTCTACAAATTCATCAATAAAGTGTCGCAAACGCAAATCGTTCCCGGCGCGCGTGATTTTCGCTTAATGACGCGGCAAGTGGTTGAAGCCATTGTCCAAATGACCGAGCGTAATCGGTTTTCCAAGGGACTTTTCAGCTGGGTTGGGTTCAAAACCAAGTATCTACCTTATCGCAATATTGAACGCCAACACGGTCAAACGAGTTGGTCGTTCCCCAATTTGCTCCGTTATGCTACTGATGGCATCATCGACTTCTCCGATGCCCCGCTAACGTTTGTTTCCATTGTCGGCATCACCAGCTTCATCGGTGCGTTCATCGCTCTCATCTTCATCGTTGTCCGTGCCGCTTTGTTCGGCGATCCGACATCCGGCTGGCCTTCTATGGTCTCGATCTTTCTGATGATCGGCGGCCTGCAGCTCTTTGCACTTGGCATCGTAGGACGTTATATCGGTCGCATCTATTTGGAAACCAAAAGGCGCCCCATCTTCATTGCTCGCGAGATTAAGTGAATAAGGCAAGCCGACTTTGCAAAATCAAGGTCAGCTTGCCTTATTTTTCTGGTTATATCGCGATGCCAACAGAATGGCTCAAAACAACTACCATTTTCAATCGAAACATCACTTATTCAATGCCAAAAACCGCATGTTCATACAGCCACCGCTTAAGTTGATCAGCTCTCCCTGTTTTGTAGTACTTGGCTAATTGAGACAGGTACCAATGCATCTTTTTCTCTGGCACTGCTAATAAACCGACTTTAGCTTGATACATCAATGCATTAGCCGCTACTATCGCCGTTCGCTTATTCCCGTTTGTGAAAATTTGTTGCCGTGACAATGTAAGCATCAGTAGTATCGCTTTTTCAGTAGCACTCTTTTGAGAGGTTAACAGCGCTTCCAGATTTTTGGTGACATTGGCTTCATTTGGAATGGCAGGGACATAATCTTCGTTGGTTAAACCGACTAATACCGTCTTAGTCCTGAATTTACCTGCGTCAGGCGTTCCTGCACCTTGAATGATAAGATTGATTTTCTGTATTTGTTCAATCCCAAACTGAATCGTCTGCGGTAATCCGACGATATATTTGTAAGCTGCTTTTAAGTTAAGGACAACTTCAACATCATCAGGTTTAACCCCGCTAATGGTCAGATTATTGATAATTGCTTTAGTATCGAGCAATGTGGTGCTTAAGTTTTCGTACTTTCCAGCAAGATAAATCATGGAAGGCAGATTCTTCTCAAACAGCAACTTTTCTTCCGCATCGGACATCTTATACTTATCTTCAAACACTTCAACATCACCTCTGATCTCTTCGCTGAACATAATTTACCCTATCTATCCCTTCAGAAAGCATAGCATATGGGGTCTCACAGTCCAAGAACGCCGAATATATCTAATTTTAGGAAGTTCAGAAATTGCCGCTGTTCAAAAACTGCCATGAGATTGTGTTTTAAAATGCTTGTTATCCGCACATTCAACGCTTTTCGCAAACTTACTAAACCAGCGCATCATCCACATCCCGTTGCCTCCGAGCATGGACAACGATCCACCAAGCGAAAAAGACAAACGCAGCGACAAGCGAGATCCACCCGGTCACATGTTGCAAGACGGTTCCGGTGTAAACCACCCGAACATGATGCGTACCCGCGGGTGCATGAAGCGTGATACGGTCAAGTTTGCCGCTTGGGTGATAGGCAGTTGGGCGGCCATCAACCGTCACCGTATAACCAACATAAGCAAACTTAGGCAATCTTAGCGTCACGGCACGCCGACTCGTGTACGAAAATTGCATGTCATTGTAGTTTTGGGTCGGGGTGGTAACATGCTCAAGGTTATGTGACGCCAAAACCGTCTGATGATTTTTCTTAAAGAATGTGGTCATGTCGAATTCTCGCGGCGCATATTCACTTCCGCCACCGGTAGAATCCTGATAGTATGAAACCGCATTTTTATCTGTAATGCGGTAAGTGTTGGCATTGATCATGGTCGTGTTGATATTAACGGCATAGCTAAAGCCGACGATGCAAGTCGCCAGCACCAACCCCAAAGCTAATGGTTGCGGTTGCGACCGATCTGCAACCAAAAGACCAAGCGCCAGACTGAAGAATAAGGTCACTAACTCCAAATATCGCCAAGGAAATTGAATCGTGCCTAACACGGTTTTGCTAAATAATGCCCACGGAAATAAATCAGTGCTTAGAAAAATACCGATAAAGCCCAAACCAGCCGCAACTTTGACTGCCCGCGACAACTTTACCCAAAAAATGGCGAGTGCAATGGCCGTCACAAGCATCAAGACGCCAATCCCCGGCCGAAAAGCCTGACTGACATTTTGCATGCTGCTGGTTGAGGCATACATGCTCAATGAGTTCGTGACTAAATCACCTAAATTGAATTGAAGATAATTGGGCCAAATCGTTGCCGAATCCGCGAGTTTAAGTGACAGGTGCCGGGAAAGTTCGACCATTGGCAAATAACTGCCCAAGCCCATCAACAACGCACTCACTGCCGCCATGGCCGTATATCTGACCATGCGCCACGTTACCCGCTGCAACGCCACCAAAACCAGGAACCCGCCGACAAGAAATACCAGCACCATCACGAGTGACAACATATGCGCATACATCAACCCAGTCACGCCAAATGCCAGCAAGAACCAGTTACGCGACTGCTTGGCATAAATTTCATACATACCTGCAGCAATCACCGGCAAGAAAATAAACGCCAAATTCTCGCCCAAAGCCCCGCGTACAAAGGCATCCAAGGCCCGATAAACCGCTGTCGTGTAAACCAGACTAAAGACGAATCCTGCCAGTGGCTGGCGGCGAAACCGCAAAAAACTAACGTAAGCCGTGACCACAGTTGCCACTAGAATCAGCGTCTGATAGCCGTAATAAGCACTGACAATCCCCATCCCTGCCAGTCGCAACCAGACATATGGCAATAACAACAATGACGGGTAAAAGGCATCAAAAGCATAGCCGAAATTGCGTACTTCTTCGGGAAAGACTTTTGGAAAGTAGCTACCATGCCGGACGCTGGTCACATAACTCTCCATTCGGCGTAACTGCGGCATCGTATCATCCTGATGGAAAATGTAGGTCAAATGTAACTGCGGCCACTGGACAAGCAACACCAAAATAATCGCTAAAAGTGGCAATAGCCAGATTGCATTGGCCTTAAGCTGTGAAACTAAACCTGAATCTTCGGTATCCGCGCGCATGAAAATCCTCCCGCTAGTGCTTTCCCAATATTGTAACTTTCAAATCGTAAGTTGTCATGTGTGCCGAGGAACGGGACGGTGCGATCGCCATAACGCGCTCCCCGGCGCAGAAGTCTGCGTGTAAGGACCTCAGGCGCAATGACCAAAGTACGGTCATCACGCCTGAGGCCACTTACACTCCGACTTCTAAGCGCGCCGGCTCGCGCTCAGTTCCTGACGATCGCGTGCCGAGCCATTCTGCGTTATGATTTAATTAATAGTTAAGGTTACCTGATTTTTTAACCTGTTATTTCGCTTGCTATCATAATTAATGACAATATTTGATTTTCAAGGTTTTCAAAAAGGAGTCCTCGTCTGATATGTCGCGTTCAAACAAACAATCAACCTGGCCACTACTCTTCATTAGTTTCGGTGTTACTTTTGTCATCAGCCTCATCGTTTTTGCGGCTTTAAAAATGGCTCCGTTTGGCTCATCATCCATTCTTGCTAATGACTCGGCCGTTCAATATGTCGACTTCTTTACTTACCTAAAACACGCACTGCTGGGTACTGCCGGTAAAGCTTATTCTTTTTCCAATAGTCTTGGCGGCGGCATGTATGCCAACTGGACTTACTATTTGTTAAGTCCATTTAATCTCGTATTTGTTCTGGTTCCCCGCTCCGCATTACCAGTGGCGGTTTTATTCGTGACCGCGCTTAAATACAGCACCGCGGCCATGGCAGCACAAGCCTTGGCGAATTATCTGACAGGCGGCCGCTGGTATAGCTTTGTCTTCAGTATTAGCTATGGTCTATCCGGATTTCTGGTTGCCAACTTTTTGAATATCATGTGGATGGACGGGGTAATCCTGTTACCACTTGTGGTCTTGGGCATTGAACGATTATTTGATGAGCAACGGCTGCTACCATACGTCATCCCGCTGAGTCTGGCATTCATCACCAATTATTACATTGGCTTCATGGTCGCCATTTTTGCGGCGCTTTACTTTGGCTGGCACTGGGCGATTCAACATCAACCGCAATTACTGCGAAAAATCAGCCTATTTGTTATTGGCTCGCTACTCAGCGGTATGATCGCGGCGGTCGTGCTCATTCCGACCTATTACGCGCTGAGTGCTTCCCGCCTTTCCAGTGCAGGTGCTGATTTCAGTTTCAAAGCCTTGTATTCGCTGATTGACTTGCCATCAAAGTTACTTCCGGGTAGTTTCAATTTTGATCAGCTCTCTAATGGCCTGCCTAACCTGTATATGGGCATGATCGGCCTATTAGGTGCCAGTTTTTATTTCCTTGCCCGCACGATTCCGGTTCGCGAACGCTTGATTTCGGCCGGCATGACGTTACTCTTGATATTATCCATCTGGCTCAATCCTCTCGCCATTATCTGGCAAGGGTTCCGCGCGCCGGTGTGGTATTTATACCGCCACTCATTCATTGTCATTTTTTGGTTCTTACTACTCAGTCTCCGTGGACTCATGCAGCTGCGAGCCGTGTCTCGGTTACGTTTACTCCTCACCAGTCTAGTCATCGGCGGGCTGCTCATCATCCCCGCCGCCTTGCGCATGGGAACACACAAATATGTCACCTTACCGCATCTGATCCTCGCCGGTATCCTGCTCCTAACCGCCGCCGTGCTGCTCTACAGTTATGCCACCCGCCTATTCCCGGTAAAATGGACGGTTGGCGCACTTTTGACCTTGCTTGTCATCGACTTAGGCGCCAATGCCTATGCCAGCCTCGACGCCATCAGTTTCATCTCCAAAGCCGATTTCACCGTCACCAGCAAAGTGCTTAGTGCCGCTTACAACGATGCTAAAAAAATCGGGCCATCCGGGTTCTATCGCATTAATGCCGACACCCAACGCTCCATGGACGATCCCTACCAATATAACTTCAACGGGATCAGCACTTTTTCTTCGGTTTTAAACACCAGCACCATCAATACCCTCACCAATGTCGGGGCAATCGGTTCAGCCGGGCGGGTCAAAAACAATGACCTCACCTGGCCGCTAGAAAGCTTACTCGGCGTCAAACAGTTATTGCTCCTCAACACGACGAGTAAAAAAGTCGGCACTTCCGAGTATCAACAAGCTTCCTCGCGCAATATTTTCAATGCCCGCTATGATTTGCCAGCCTACAAATTAGTCGGTCACAACCAGCTCTTTAATATTTATGAAAATCCGGATGCCTTACCCGTGGCCACTCAGATTTTCAGCAAAATTCCAACCCAAGTGCAGGCAAATCCGGTCTTGCAACAAAATGCTTATTTTGCCACTTTGACGAACCAGCAAACGGCCCCGATCTTCACCACTTCTGATTTCTCCGGGATCAGTGTCGATAACGTCAAACCGCTGACCACCCTCACCAATGCCGTGGCAACCAAGGTAAACAAAAAGCTTGGGGCCAGCATTACCTTAAGTGTCAACCCTAGCAGCGAGCAGCAATATCTCGTGATGGGTGAAGGCATGCGCAAGGATATGACCATCAGCATTAACAACATCCCCCTTAAAAATGATCCCGACAACGGCTCCAAGACCGTATCATTGCCACTTAATGCCACGAAACCGACCACCGTCACCTTGACCTTCAATCGCGGTTTCAGCCAAATCGACCTCGATCACTTTGCGCTGTATACCCTTAACCGCCAAGCCTTCAAGCAAACGGTTAAAACCGCCAAAACCAACGCACCTAAGCAAATCATCCAAAACGGCCGTCTATCGTTAACCACGCAAAAAAACAACAGTGGCTACATCATGCTCACTATCCCTTACGAAAAAGGCTGGCAAGCAGATACCCAGTCCGTGAAAATTCAAAATTATCGCGGCTTCATTGGGATTAAAGTCCCTAAAAAAGCCACTACCTTTACCCTCACTTACCACACCCCGGGGATACCGCTTGGTTGGCTGGTCACCATCATGGGGCTGATCGGCCTCGCAGCCCTCATTCTCTATGAATATCACCCGCGTTTTCGCAAGCGTATGATGACTGGCAGCCAGCCTAAAAGTCGTTAGCCGTAACAGTTTGATTAAACATTCGCCGCTGAGATTATTAGGCATGAACATGTTGGTATTCATTTTAATTTTATGTACAATTTAATTCAGCTTGCTATTTATCGTTTATTTTTAGATAAATAATAAATAGTTGGATACAAACAATGCAGAAAGCAATCTAATTAGGTTGCTTTTTATTTTGGTATCTGTTATCATACGCTTAACAGCTGATATCACATCTACTGTTACCGGGTAAACAGACAGAACTTTGATCATCGTTTTATCGTTCAAACGATCTTCTTGGCTATGTCTGTTTTTTTACTGCCAATAACAGGGTTTGTTTATGAAGGGGGTTATTCATATTGCAAGTACAAAAGCATGACTGTCGCACGAGCAACCAGTTGAATAAAGGATTCGGGCATCAACGCGGCAAAATGACCGTGGCGTTAAGGGGGTGTCTTGACCGTGTCTGATCCAGCCAAAATCGCCACCCAAATCATGGCTGCTGTAGGTGGGATCCAAAATGTCAAAAGCCTCACCCACTGCGCCACTCGCCTCCGCTTCACTTTACGCGATAAGCAGCAATTCAATCAGGCACAACTCGAAAAAATGCCGGAAGTTCTTAGTACCGTGGTGGCCGGCGATGAATCTCAAGTCGTCATCGGTGCTAACGTGACCAAATACTATGCCGCTATCCAGCAACAATATCAGCTTCATGAAGCAGGCGAACCGAATCAACCGACACCAACCCAAGAGAAAAATTTAATTAAACGCATTCTTAACGCCATCGTCAGCATCATGGCCCCGATCATCACCGTTCTCATTGCCGGCGGGATGTTCAAAGTCGTCATCGCCATCTTAGCCTTAGTGGGCCTCAATCCAAAAAGCACCGCCTATCTCACCTTGAGTTTCATGGCTGATGCCGCGTTTTATTTTCTACCATTCATGCTCGCCGTCAGCGCCGCCAAGAAGTTCAACACCAATACCTATCTGGCAATGATGATGGCCGGTGTGCTACTTCACCCTAACTTCACAGCGCTGGTCGCAGCAGGCAAGCCCATTGCGTTATTCGGTGCGCCCATTCGCCTAGCATCCTATGGTGGAAGCGTCATTCCCATCATTTTAATCGTCTGGTTTATGAGCTATGTCGAACGATTCGCGGAAAAAGTCGCACCCAACATGATCAAAACCATGCTCAAACCGCTGTTAGTCGCACTCATTACCGCTCCGATTGCCTTAATTGTCATCGGTCCCATCGGCAGTCTTTTAGGCGATGGCCTTTATACCGCGGTCACCTTCATTAATCAACATACACCATGGCTCGTTCCAACCCTGGTCGGCGGCGCCTTCACCCCACTGCTGGTCATGGTTGGCATGCATGTTTCACTTTTGCCATTAGCGACCTTGTCCATGACCAAGTTTGGTAGTGAAACGATTATGGGTCCCGGAATGTTAGCCAGCAATATTGCCCAAGCTGGAGCCGCTGCCGCCATTGCCGTGCGTGAAAAGCAAACCCGCGGACGCCAAATCGCGCTCTCTGCCAGCGTCACCGCGTTGTCCGGCATCACGGAACCGGCACTGTACGGCGTCACGCTCAAGTATAAACACGCGTTAACCTGCGTCGTGGTTTCCGGGGGACTGGCCGGTCTTTTTGCCGGGCTCACTGGGCTGGTCCGCTATTCATTCGGTTCACCGGGGATCTTCACCCTCCCCGTCTTCATCGGCGCTAATCCTACTAATTTCCGCAACGCCTTACTGACTGTGGCCATCGCATTTGGCGCGACTTTTCTTTCCACCTACTTCTTTGCCACCGTCGCGACCAATGCAAGCACCAGCGCTAAAACGCACCCGCAACCTTTTCAGAGTGTGGTCGCGGGTGAGATGATCCCGCTTGCTCGCGTCCAGGATGAGGTTTTTGCAGCTGGCACGCTGGGACACGGAGTCGCTATTATTCCTGAGAGCGGCACCATTGTCGCGCCGGCCGATGCCACTGTCTCCATGTTATATCCAACGAACCACGCGATCGGCTTAACCACGGCCTCGGGACAAGAGGTGCTGATCCACATCGGCATTGACACCGTGCGACTGGATGGACGCTTTTTCAAACCACTTGTCTCTCAAGGTGAGTCCGTCAAAGTCGGCCAACCGCTCATTAAGATCGATTTGCCGCTCATTGAAAAGTCTGGTTTTGATCCCACGGTGATTGTTTTACTACCGAATACGCCTCCCGAACGGATTGAAGTGCATGAAAAAGCATCTGTCCGGCCAGGCGATAAGCTATTCAGTTTCATCCCCGAAACCTAATGAAGGAGGTCGTTATGTCCATTTGTCAATTTCCCGAAAATTTTCTCTGGGGTGGCGCAACTGCTGCCAATCAGCTCGAAGGCGCCTATAACGTGGACGGCAAAGGGTTAGCAACCAGCGACTTGTTACTGGGCGGCACTCACAATGTCCCCCGTCAACTCACCCGCGAGGTACGTCCAGACGCGTTTTACCCCAGTCATGAAGCCATTGATCATTTTCATCGTTATCAAGAAGACATTGCGCTGTTTGCGGAAATGGGCTTTAAAGTCTACCGCTTCTCCATCGCTTGGACGCGGATTTACCCAACCGGTTCTGCAAGCGACGGCCCAAGCAAAGAAGGGCTTGCCTTTTACGCGGCGTTGATTGCTGAACTCAAGCGCTACAACATTGAGCCACTTGTCACGATCTCGCATTTTGAATCGCCAATTGCACTGACGAAGGCGTTCAACGGCTGGGCGTCACGAGACATGATCGAAGAATATGTTACATTTGCGCAAACTGTCATTGCCAACTTTCACAATGATGTCCACTACTGGCTGACCTTTAATGAAATCAATATGCTAACCCGACCGATGGGAGCCTACTTAGCTGGCGGCATGTATGTGGACGACACCAACCGGTTCATCAGCCCTGATATCGATTCCACCCAAATGCGCCTCCAAGCACTGCATCATCAATTTGTGGCCAGTGCCAGAGTCTGCAGCTTTGCCCATGGGTTCGATCCCAACCTGAAAATTGGTTGTATGCTGGCTTATCGCATGCTCTATCCGCTGACAAGCCACCCAGAAGATATTGCCCTTGTCCAAACTGCCACCGAACTTAATAATTTTTATTGCGGCGATGTCCAAGTGAAAGGTCGCTATCCCTATTTTGCCAAACGTTATTGGCGCGATCACAATATCATCATGGATATGGAGCCGTGGGAAGAAGAGCTCCTTAAAAGAGGCACCGTGGACTTCTTTGCTCTGTCTTATTACCAGTCCAGCACCATGGCGACCACTGAAAGCGGCGAAACCAGCGGCGGTAACTTCTTTGCTGGCGTCAAGAACCCCTACCTCCAGCGCAGTGCCTGGGGCTGGGAAATCGATCCCCGCGGGTTACGCACGGCGCTTAATCAAATTTACGATCGCTACCAAGTGCCGGTAATGGTCGTCGAAAACGGCTTCGGTGCGCGCGACGAATTGATTGAACAAGATGGCCAAAAAACCGTTAATGACACGGCACGCATCAGCTATCTTCGTGCCCATGTTGCCGCCATGTATGATGCTATTCAAGACGGCGTGGATCTGATCGGCTACACCTCATGGGCACCGATTGACCTCATCTCCGCCAGCACCGGTGAAATGGCCAAACGCTACGGCTACATCTACGTCGACAAACACGATGACGGCAGCGGTACTTTGAAGCGTTATCGGAAACGATCATTTTATTGGTATCAACAAGTCATCCGGCAAAACGGCTTATCAGAATCTGACGCATAAGCCTGCCGATGCGCAAAAATAACCCCACATTCTCGCAATGATTGCGAAGATGCGGGGTTTTTTTGGTTTCACACGACTAAGGCGCCTTGACCAGCGTCCAAGTAGCGGTAGACTGATACGTTCCCGGCTGAATCGTTGACGTTTGCGGCACCTGCAGCGAAGTCGTGGTAGCGGTTGTCGTGGTAACGTCCTTGGTCACTTTGCTGTAAACCGTCACCGGCTGGCGGTTATCTTTGGCCTGAACCGCGGTCCCATCAGCAAAATGCAAGGTCACAGCCGCACTGCCACCAGTCTCCGTTGATAAATAGTGCTGCGTTGTCTGATTTTTAAACGGTGAAAACTGAACATTCAAACTCCAGGTACTACCGCCGCCAGCAATCGCCAACGCACCATGATTGTTACCATCCCAGTTTGTCTGGTTAGCGATTGTGCTCGGCTGATACACCATGGTCACACCCTGTGCGGCATAAAAATCGGCAATGCTTGGGTTAGCGCCCGAACTAAGCGCAAACTGCAGATTAGGAACCGCGTGCAGCTGCGGAGCGGAGGCGGTGATGGTTAGTGGGGCGATGTTACTGTACCAATAAGACTTTTGGCCGCTATCAAATTCAACTTCTAACTGATAATACAATGTCCCTGCCGCCGCCTGGATATTTTGCCAGTTTAAAGTGTCGGTATTATTCGTGATTTGTTCACCAGCCACCGGCGAATAGTCCTGACTGCCTTTTTGATCCTTATACAGATGCCATTTAAAAGTGGGCTTAGAAGGATAAGTCACGCCATCTAATGCTGCAGGCTTAACGCTAAAACTTGTGCCCCGCTGCACTGTCAACGGATTAAGTCCACCAATCGTTGCCTGGACCTTGCCGGAAACTGTGGTCTTATCATCGTTAGTCGCTGTCGCCGTGAATGTAACCGGAGTGCCGTTATTGGTTTGTAAAGCCGCGTTGGTATTGCCGCTGGGTGCCTCCGTTTTAAAGCTGGTGATCCGGCCGTTAACGTTGGTAAAGGCACCAACGCCGCTAGCCGCATTCGTGCCCCAAGCAACTGAAGCAGTACTGTTTGTAGGCGTCAAATGAGCATTCAAGCCAATTGATTGCCCCCATAGGACTGTTGTCGGATCTTGCCACTGATTTGGATGGTCCTCTAGCATTTGGGGGAGATAATCGCGATCAATGTTGGTATATACAAAGTCTAGGAAGTCGGAAATATCCCCGTTCCTATGATCCTTCACATGATCCTTCACAAAATCTTCTGCAACTCGTTTAAAAACTCCTTTTATAACTCGTTCAAGGGAAGAAGCAACCATCACTTTGTCTCGCGTTGCATAAACACAATCACGTTGGGCACGGAAAACCTCACCGTATTGCAAGGTTGAAAATCGTGCACTCCGACCTGCATTGCTGACGCGATTTTGAGCTTCGTCAATCACCCTATGAAACCGACCATGACGACTGAGCTGTTGATGCTTGTCATGTGAATGCTTGTAAGCATATTTTTGAACCCGTTTCGGCGCATTCTGAATGACGATCCGATCTTCAAGAGATGTATAAAAAATACTGCTTCCAGGCTCTCCTTGTCTGCCCGCCCGTCCGCGTAGTTGATTATCAACTCGCCGATTGGCCATTCGCTCTGTTCCTAAAACAAGCAGCCCCCCTTTTTCTTTAACTCCCTTTCCAAGCTTAATATCCGTGCCACGACCTGCCATTGAGGTTGCAACAGTTACAGCCCCTAGTTGACCAGCTTCAGCCACGATTTTTGCTTCTTTTGCGGCACTGCGCGCATTCAGTAAACTATGTGGAATTTTTTCTCTTAATAATAAACGTGAATAGAGAATCGAAAGCGAGAGTGAACCGGTTTCAATCAAAATAGGACGTTTCTCATCGTATGCTTTATGAACAGTCTTCAAAGATGCCAATAATTTGGCTGTTTGACTGATGTATAGCTGATCAGGTAAATCCTTGCGAATCATCGGTTCATTGGTCGGCACACGGTATACTGCCAAGCGATAAACCTCCATAAACTCCGCGGCATCAGTGGCAGCTGTTCCTGTCATCCCTGCAAGCTGGCCGAACATTCGAAATAGATTCTGATAGGTTACGGAAGCCATCGTACGCATTTCATCAGTCAACTTAACGTGTTCCTTAGCTTCAATTGCTTGATGTTGCCCACTTTGCATCTTCATACCGATCAATTCACGACCATTATCGCGATCAACTAAAACGACCATGTCATCATCCACAACATAATCACGATCCCGTTTGTAAATGAAGTGTGCTTTTAAAGCCAAAACTAAATGACGATATAGCTCATGCCATTCATCGCCTAGAAGATCATCAACACCAAAGAAATGCTGCATACGTTTAATGCCATCAGGCGTAAACCAAACAGACTTACGATCATCACTACGCTTATAGTCGACCTTTTCCTTGAGCATGTTAATCATGCGATCTGCCGACTGATAATAATTTGACTGGACTCTAGGAATACCAGCGATAATCAATGGTGTTTGCGCACTGTCGAGTAGAATTGCATCGGCTTCATCAAGCAACGCATAATTCAAATGATTGATATACTGTTCTTCTGGATTGGCCGCAAGGTTGTCAAACAAATAGTCAAATCCGAGCGCCGAATTTGTCGTGTAAACAATATCTGCTTGATAGATTCTCTGCCGATCGCGTTTTTCGCTTTCATGCCCGGGCTGCGCAACACCGGAAGCAACTGTTAGGCCAAGCCAACGGTAGACCTGACCCATCTGTTCCGCATCACGATTAGCTAAATACCCATTTGCTGTAATTAAGAAATTCCCAGCACCTGTCAATCCGTGAAGATACATCGGCATGGTCGCCGTCAAAGTCTTTCCTTCACCGGTCTTCATTTCAACGATGTTATTGTATTCCATTGCAACGGCGCCCAAAACTTGAACAGGAAATGGTCGCATATGGAGAACTCTAAAGTCTGCTTCACACACAACAGCATACGCTTCAACGAGTAACGATCGCAAAGATTCGCCTTTTGCAAGTCGTTGGCGAAATAATTCAGTTTGCTGTCGAAGTTCCTCATCGCCCATTGCACGATACGTCTCTTGCAACTTAATTATTTTTTTTGCTTTTTTATGATATCGGTAGCTAGAACCCCAGAAATTCATTCATGAATCTCCTTCATATTTAATTTCATCTAGAGTTGCTTTTGTTTTTTTGTCTCTTTATACTCAAAGTATTATGAAACAAAAAAGAAAGAACCTAATCGACAAAGACATTGCCCAGCGCGTCCATAAAGAAAACGAAGAAATCACGAAACCATCCAAAGACCATTTAAAGATCAGTACAGTCGTTCAAGTAACGGTATCTGTTCTGTTAGCAATAATGGTTTTATTTGGTATTGTGTACTCTCTCTTTCAGATCTTCTAGTCATCAGAACGGTAATGTACCCTTTACTGCCAAAACAGCTTGTAAGGCAGCCATCTGATTGTGCCTTCCGCTGCGGATTAGATCGCTGATGTTGGCTACCTTATCGACAATGCGATTAAAGTCATCTTCTGTGACACCTTCGATAATGTTGCCTAGATTATCAAGGGAGTCAATGGCGATTCCTAATCCGTTTTCGCTAACGTACCGGCCAATAGCAGTTTGGTTACATGCAATAACCGGCAAACCAAGAGATAGATACAAACTAAATTTGTGGGTCATATTAATCCTGGCATATGGGTCAAAATGATGTTCCTTATCTTCATCCCAAATTAAGCCGTAACCATCATTTAAAGCTAAAGCCAACTCTTCTTGACGATAGCTCCCTAAATATTCTACAGAATCCGCTAGCGAAAAAGGCAGGTCAGTTTTACCATCAGCTGAACCATATACCTTAATATGTAAGTTTTCTGGAAAGTTTTGCAAAAATCCGGCCTTGCGATCAACTAGATTGCCTGCATAGTGAAGCGTCTTTGAAAAGCTAGGCCGACGATAAGCAATCGGTTGGCGATACCCCCACGGGCCACTCGGAATCATTGGAATATTGACGCCATCTGCGGCCAATTTTTCTTTTACAAGCTGCGTACCAACAATCAATGCATCAAATGATTTGAAGAAACTAAGCACCTGTCCTTTGTCATAAGAGTCCGGAAACCGTAAATATTCGACATCATGGACAAATGCGATAATAAGTGCGCCCTGCTTATGCACCAGCTCAACAACGGCCTTCTCTACGGAGGGTTCAGCATAAGTGGGAATCTGATAAATGACAACATCTCCCTTTCCAACTGTCGCAATTATCCCTAAAATCTCAGATCGCCAGTGCTCATCATTCCAAAATACATAACGCGATAAAAACAATTCACGAAACCCAACTTTTCCAAAAAAGTAGGCCGTATCCATTTTTGCTTTAACGGTCGCTTGATCAGTATCAGGTTGCAATGGTGAAATTACATATTCCATTAATTCAAATCCTCCATACTGTTTAGCAGCATCCTAATTTCATAAATAATGTTATTATAGCATAGCAAACCAATTTACAAAATTTGCCAGTTGGTGCCCAACCCTCACCACCACAGACCATTGTATTAATAGATACTTTTGCACTGGAGCATATGTGGCTACTTTTGCTATCTAGCAATAAATCTAAGTTCCTAAAGCCCTCTTTGATTAAAGTGTTGAGTATCTACAGAACATCTTGAACAGTTAAACAACGGCTGGCCTATTGCTGTGTCTATATTGTGATTCGTGATGCCAGCTCGTGTCACCCTTACCGAAACATCTTTAGGAGGTTATATTAAATGAGCGAAAACGCCGTACTTTTTACTGTTACCGGCAGTCACATCCAACTTACGGGGACTGCCATTGCTTCCCTTGTACTACACTGGCCAGTCAATATTCCTCTTAGAATTCTGGTAATGGCTGATGATTATCTTAATCAGGATATTTTTTGGTTAAAGAGCATTCCCAAACAACTTCTGCGCCCCAATATTACAGTTGACGTCTGGCAAAAGCCATCGATCATGGATCAGGTTCACACGGCCAACACAAATACCAGATATCCTTCCGTTGTCTTGTGGCGGTTGTTTGCGCCGTACATATTTAGTGACACAGACCGTTTGCTCTATTTAGATAACGACGTCCTTATCTGTGACGACATATCACCTATGTTTGACATGTTACCGGATGATAAAGCCATCGGTGCAGTCAATGATTTTCAGACCCTTCTATATGCTGATACTAAAGAGGGTTCCATTTGGCCAGAAATCAAACATTTTGACAGTTACTTTAATTCTGGCGTGCTACTTATAAATACCCACAAGTACATTCAAGCGTATACTCAGGATCAATTGGTTAATACTATAAACACTTCTGATTATTCGTTCATTGACCAAACCATTTTAAATAACCTGTTTGAAAGCCAATCAATCCACCTTCCTTTACAATATAATTACCAAAAAGATGATGAATGGTTAAACGGTTACGCACTTCACTACAATCTAAAACAAGCAAAAAAAATGCAAGCAGCACGAAAAAAAGTAGTTATCCGTCACTTCGTTAGTGAAATCCGTTCACTTCCATGGGAACATGGGTATTCACGGGATGAATTCGAACAAAATTTCTGGCGTGTGTTTAGCTTGGTAAAGTCGATTACGCGTTAAATTCTAGTATAACTAGGTAAGAGCTGGGGTATCTTACGCCATTAAATTTAGAGGATAGTGCGCATCTTATCTTGCATATATTGAAGATCTTTTGAAAATGAAGAACGCTGAAGCGCAATGAGATTGATTACGCTTGAAGCTAAGAGGCGGGCCAATTTCCTAATCTCAAGGAAATCGGCCCGCCTCATTCAATAATGGTCACAGTCTTTAAGCCTGTGCTTCTTTTTTCAGATTCAAGGACAAACCAGTGTCCGAAGATAATCATCAGCAACCCACTACATATGTCCCATTAAGGTTCATGAACTGTATCCTCGGTAGTCCTAGCTATGAAATCCAGGTGCTTTTTTTGCATATCAACAAAGGTTTCCCACCACATTTTCTCCCATCTTGTAGTAGGCGTGAAGACATACCAAGGCGGGAGAACAAACCCGTTTGCTGCAAAGTGAATAATACCAGGCTCATTTAGTTGTTCACGAATTCCTTTAATACGTTGCGGTGCAAGACTTTCATATTTATCAAGGAGCCGGTTATCGTATTGTAAGTTGAACCGCCATGGCAACAAATAAATATGATTGTAAAACGCAATATTCAAAATATTTTGATCGCCATATGGATAGTTATGCCGATTAATGATCTCTATCATTTTCTCGAACGGAACAACTGACCGATATGCATTTGAATTGGCGACAAATACCCCTGCATTAATATATTGATCGGTACTAGGGAGGTAGAACTCTTTTGAACGATCGTGATCAGGATGCGTAACGTCTTCGTAGTCTAACACACCACCAATAACATCTTCAGGTAGCATCTGATCAAACAAATCGTTAATGTCGGTTGTTATTAAAATATCATTGTCCATATAAGCAATCTGATCATAATCAGGAAAATAGTATGGCAAGAACAATCTCCAAAGAACCATTTTAGGCAAACTTGTACCCGTCTCAAACTGATCGGAAACTTTATCTAGCAGAGGATATGGAGGCGCCCAAAAATCAACCGAGATCTGTTGTTTTCCATACAAACTCGGGATACTTCGAATAAAGTTAATATCGTCTTGATTTCCGCCTTCTATTATAACCAGGATTTTCATTTCCCGATCAGAATGGTATTTTTTAACTAAAGACGTTATAGCCGTTGCTACAAGCATAATGTGCAACCCTTTTACACAAAAAACCACTGCCCGTTTTGTCATATTAAGACTCCTTGCTATGTTTATCAAACCGGCATACTAACGATTTATGCTAGGTAAAGTCGGATATAAATTTTATTTTGCCATATTGACTTGCAATGCTAATTAAGACATTACTAATTTTACCATTCATGAACTCATGATGCCATTGCCAACCAAACAGATCTCGCAAAAGTATTGCACAAAACAGAACGAGTGTCATAACTACAAAAAAATAACTTAGCCATTTTAAGAACTCCATGACCAAGTTACTTTTGTTTATCATACGTGACTTTAAGATTTACTTCTTATTTGCCGGCTTCCCCACATGCTTGCCTGATTGCAACTTAGCAGCCAGATCAAGGATGTATGCGCGGAGTTCATCTTTTACTTCCGGATGGGTCAAGCCATATTCAACATTAGTCTTGACGTACCCGAACTTATTGCCGACATCGTAGCGATCCCCTTTAAACTCATGTGCAAAGACGCGCTGAGTTTGGTTCAAGGTATCAATCGCATCGGTTAACTGAATTTCATTGCCTTTGCCCGGTTTTTGATTATCAAGAATATCAAAGATTTCCGGGGTCAGCAGGTAGCGGCCGATGATAGCCAAGTCACTTGGGGCATCAGCAACAGCGGGCTTTTCAACGAATTTCTTAACGTTATAGAGGTCTTTGGAAACTTCTTTTTCCGGATCAATAACGCCATATGCCGATACTTCATCATGCGGCACCTTTTTAACGGCAAGAATGGACGCATGGGTTTTATCATATTCATCAATTAATTGCTTGGTCAACGGCACTTTGTCATTCATCAGGTCATCACCCAACATGACCACGAATGGTTCGTCGCCAACAAACGATTTGGCTAAGCGAACGGCATCACCAAGACCACGCGGATATGGCTGCCGCACGAAGAATAAGTTGACGCCGATGTCGGTTGTGGAATGAACCAGCTGTAGCAAGGCGTCTTTATGTTTTTCTTTCAGATTCTGTTCCAACTCAGGTGCTGAGTCAAAATGATCTTCAATAGAGCGTTTTTGTTTACCCTCAACAATCAGAATATCCTCAATCCCACTAGCCTTAGCTTCTTCAACGATAAATTGAATGGTTGGTTTGTCGACAATCGGCAACATTTCCTTAGCTAAAGCTTTGGTTGCTGGCAGAAAACGGGTCCCAAGCCCGGCTGCCGGTATCACTGCTTTGCGAACTTTCACACTCATACAAGTCCCTTCTCTACTAATTTAACTACCTACTCTACTATACTAGAAACCGCTTGCGAAGAGTACGCCTTTTCTGATAATTCCCAGAAAAATTCATAAGTTATTCGTATAAAAATAAAAAAATCCCAGCTACTGGGTATTTGCTTCGCCATTGGATCCTATCCATCCGGAATCTGCTTACCAAATCATAGCTGAGATGTCGTTAATCGTTGATTTCGTGTACTTTGAATTTCAATGGCTCAATGTGGTGCTTACGCCAAGCTGCCAGCAACGGCTGAATCGCCTGATGGGAATCAATTAAAACAATCCCACAGTCGCCGCCGCCTGCTCCGGAAGACTTGGCAGCCCCGCCTGCTTGCTCTGCTAACGTTACCAGTTGTCGCAATGCTGGCGTCTGAATCGCCACCCCCGAGAAGTGTGCCAATTCATCCAACAATTCGCGATTGCGCCGAATGCCAGCCTGAATGTGGCTAAGCGAATGCTCCCGGAACCCATTGATCAATTTCTCCAGCGTCTCACGACTAGCAGTTAAGAAGTCATGGTAAAGCTGTGGTTTTTTGGCTTTAGCTAACGTAATTTTATCGACTAATTGGGAGGTTGAAGCCGGCGATCCCGTCCAGCCAATCAGAAGTTGCATATCAGCCGGTGCCGTTAAGAGTTCAATCGACAACTCCGGCCATTCAGCATTGATCAGTGCCGACAGCGACATTTGGTTTCTAGCTGCCGCCAACCATGCTTTGTCAAACGAACGATAAGCAATCCAACCGCCATAAACTGACGCAGCAATGTCACCTAAAGAGCCATTACCCTGAACATCAAGATGGGCAATGGCCGCCAGTTTATAGATTTGATCCTTGGACATCTTCAAGTCATAGAACTTGGCAAGTGCTTTGATCGTTGCCACGGTGACTGCGGCTGAGCTACCCAACCCATACTTTTTCCCGTCTTTAGCATCCAGTTGTGAATCAATATACAACTTATACAGCGCCAACGGTTTGTTAAGTTCACGCGCATATTGTTCCGTTAATTTAATTGCCGAGAGAATGTAGTGGAACGGATTATCTCGGTTATCAAAGACCATTTCATCGCCTTGACGTTGCCAATACAACGAATTTTCCTGATACTGTTCAGACACGATACTGCCGAAATGTTTCGTTGCTTCAACGGTTACAGTGACGAATTGATCTAACGCCACGATGATCGCAGGGAAACCAGTTTCGACCACCGCGTATTCACCGGCAACATAAAGTTTACCTGGCGCCTGCGCTGTTATCACACAATCAGAACCCTTCAAATTTTCATTAATCAAGGACCCCAGAAGGAATCCGACTGTAAGTATAGCTGACTGTACATAACAAAATTGTAAGTCAGCAAAAACCTTACTCTTTCTAAAGAAATACCTTAATTATTTTAGCAGACATTCGATATTCTGCAATGGTTACAAATTTATAAGTTAAGGGTTGTCATATTCACTAACTCACCGATTTATATCAGTGTAGGACGCAAAAACTTCCTACACTGATCGGGATTTTGGACCAAAATATCCAGTAATAACTGTCTGGAATGCAGGCCACATTCGGACAACACAAATTCTAACTGAGGAGGAAACATCATGAGTCGCAATGTTAACAAGCAAACCATCGTGTACACCCTAACTGATCCGGAAAACGAGGCATTTAAGCAGGTACGCCGGATGAACAATGTCGCTGCCGATGCGAAGGACGAGCAACTGGTCGCGATCGGGCAAGCCTTTGCCAAGCTTTATCCAAACGCTGCTTTGACGAGCATTGTCTTGCAGCAAAACGCAGAAGTCACAGCCTAAACGGAGGGATAATCAATGAAAACACTGATTTTTAATTTCAAATCCGAAGCTGGTAAATCCACAAGTATTCGGATCAGCAAGTACGAAGGTGATATCACGGCTGAGCAGGCGCAGACCTTCGCCGATGCGGTTGCAAAAGCCCAAGCGTTCAAGAAAGAAGGCATCGGCCTGTATGCAACTCCGGTTGGCGCCAAGGTGACTGAAACTCAAAGCACCGAAATCTTCACCACGGAGAAAAAGCCAGCTTAACTGCCTGCACCAACACCCCACCCCAACATGCCGCGGCATGTTCGATCTCGATACGAAGCCATTTGCCAAAAAGTTGGCAAATGGCTTTTTTACTGAGCGCGAGCCGGCGCGGGTAGGGGCCGGAGTGTAAGTGGCCTTGGGCGTGATGGCCGGGTTTTGGCCATTGCGACCAAGGTCCTTACACGCAGATCCCTGCGCCGGGGAGCGCGTTATGGTGAGCGTGAGCCGGCGCGCTTAGAAGTCGGAGTGTAAGTGGCCTCAGACGTGATGGCCGCACTTTGGCCATTGCGGCTGAGGTCCTTACACGCAGACTTCTGCGCCGGGGAGCGCGTTATGAAAGTACAACTCAACTCACCCTTGAATCCCTCCCTACACGCTAAGACTCCTTTTTAACATTCTCATCTTCGCTATTTGCCAACTTGTTCAGGTCATCAAATGTTGGCAATCCCAGCAGATGCGACCAAGCACGCAGTTTATCCAGTAAACTGGCTTTATCGGACTTATCTGTGGCCAAATCATCCGCATCCCCAGCCGAGATAATCCCCTGAAACTCGCGAGCATATTGCGCCAAAACCATCCCTAACTGTTGGACATACCCCCAGTTAGCTACAAGCTGCCGCGGCGACATTTTCGATAAAACGAACAGGCTTAAGGCAGCATACCGGCGAACTGCCAGTGAAGTTAACTCCGGCTTTTCCCGAGCCAACGTTAAGAAAACGGCACCCAATTGATGAATGGCTTCCAAATCACGCTTCTGAAACTTGGCGTGGACGCTACTGGTCGCATTGAAGCGATAGTAGTAAAGTGGTTCATCAATAAAGTTGATCTGGTCTATTCGTGGCAACAGCTGCCCAATGAAGTAGGCGTCCTCAAGCAGATTGAAGTTCGCCACTGGTACCGGCTGGCTAAATAACTCAGCGCGAAACATTTTATTCCACAAATATCCGCGCAGGTCGCGATCCTCAAGCCAATAACGGTACTTGTCATCACCGGCAATCTTAAATGCCTTCTCGTGAAAAGAACGGGCTTTCAGCTTGGTGCCGCCGATATAGTTATAGTAATTGACCACAGACATATCGACGCGTGGAGCCCGCATCCCTTCTGCCATGGTTGCTAGCCACTGGGGATGAACCAGATCATCACTATCCATAAAGGTAATCAGTGATCCCTTGGCGTGTTGAATGCCAATTTGTCGAGCCCGTGCCTGTCCGCCGTTTTCCACGTGAATAACACGTATCCGTGGATTCTGACGTGCATAAGTCGCCAAAATAACCTTGCTAGTGTCCATTGACCCGTCATCCACACAAAGCACCTCAAAATTGGGATAGTCCTGAGCGAGCAAACTATCCAGTGCCTGAGTCAAATACTTTTCGGCATTATAAACCGGCATGATGACCGAAACCACTGCTTCATGACCTGCCATATCGTCCCTCTTTTCCTTCGTGTTTTAGTATAACGTAATTGCTCCATTGTTAAACGAAACCGGTTAACATTTTAAAAAAACAATAAAATAAAAGCAGGAAACAATGACTGCTTGCTTCCTGCTTGACGATTTGATGCTTCTGGCACCTCATAACACATAAAAATAGTAATGGTGGTCCCCGTTATTCCGGAAGCGTCTTCAGATCGTCTTCGGTTAACTGATATTTAGCATCAATCGGATCACCTTGCGAGGTCAGAATCTTAGGACCATTGTCGGTAATCACTAGAGTATGCTCATACTGTGCGCACTTACTTCCATCGGCGGTTACATAGTATTCCCATGTATCGCCGGGAACTTGTTTACCCTTAATCTTCCAAGTACCTTCCGTAATCATCGGCTCAATGGTGATCGTCATGCCGGCTTTTAAGCGTAAACCGTGACCGGGAACGCCATAATGCGGAACATTTGGGCTTTCATGCATCGTTGGTTGAATGCCATGCCCAACCAATTCACGCACGTCGCCATAGCCGTTATCATCTTCGGTATAAGTCTGAATCGCGGCACCAATATCACCAATACGATTGCCAACAACTGCTTCATCAATACCCAAGTAAAGCGACTTCTTGGTTACATCCATCAGCTTCTGATCAGCTTCAGAGACCTTCCCGACACCATATGTCCAGCAAGAGTCACTAAAATAACCATTCCAACTGATAACGGTGTCCACACTGACGACATCACCGTCTTTTAACTTCAAGCCCTTACGCGGTACCGCATGCGCAACCTCATCATTGATACTGACACAAGTAACATACTTATAACCTTCAAAACCGACCTGCTCAGCCTTGGCACCATGGGATTCAAAAAATTCCTTAGCAAACTTTTCAATTTCCCAACTCGAGATACCCGGCTTAATAATATCGCGCAAGCCAACATGCATCGCCGCCAGAATCGCTCCCGACTTAGCCATACCTTTTATTTCACGTGCTGATTTGATGGTGATCAAACTTCCAGCCTCCAATACGAATTTAACTCGCAATTAGTGTAGCATTAATTAGAAGAGAGCGCGACCCGGCGCATTTTCTAAACAACCAAATGCTGTTAGTATGCGAGTTGATCCCATCGGCAAATCAGTTAATGCCATTGACTATTTACCAGTTTCTAAGATATACTTTATCTGTCGAGGGAAAGGCCATCAGGATGCTCCCCGATGACCTCAACGTGATATCAGATGACGTTTTGGGTAAAGCTAGCCGTTTCGGTTAGCTTTTTTGAATGGATGCAAACCCGTCAATATCTTGACGCCTCACCAGCCCCTAAGGTATACTTTAGAAGTCGAAAAGAGGCCATCAGGATGTAGCCCCGATGACCTCAACGTGATATCAGATGACGTTTTTGGGTAAAGCTAGCCGTTTCGGTTAGCTTTTTTGATTATCGCGTATGCCTTAGCACCGCTAGTAAGCAATATGCTTATAGCGACGATAATCGTTGCCACGTCCAACGCGGCGATCCCCTTTCGTCTCCTGATTTTGGCATGGCTGTCACCTCCGTTTTATCAAAATGTCGAGAGGTGGGTGCCATCCAAATCACTGGGCTCAAAGAAAAAGATGATGAATCCCTTTTCAAAGCCGTAATGACAGTCTACAGATAATGAGAATTGACGTCAACAAAATACTTCCACGTAAATCAGGAGACGAAGGGGGGGACGGTCCAAAGCCTACCCCACCACACATAGCCAACTTCAGTGAATCTCCCCAAGCGGCTTTCCCGTATGCTATAATCAGGCGAATGAACAAGAATGACAGCCTCGCCGACTTGTAAGCTCCCGAGTGCTGTGTTTTAGGAGGAATACAAGAAAAATGGCAAGCGCACGGATTGTATATGCCAGTTTGACCGGTAATAATGAAGATATTGCCGGTATCATTGAAGAAGCTTTTGAAGACCTGAATGTGGACGTGACGACCACTGAAGTTTCCCAAGCACTCGCGAGTGATTTTGAAGATGTCGATATTTGTGTCACGGCAACTTACACGTACTCAGATGTCGGCGATGGCGAACTGCCGGACGAAGCGGTTGATTTCTATGAAGAATTGCAAGAGCTGGATCTAACTGGAAAAGTCTATGGTTGTTGCGGTAGCGGTGACCGCTTCTATGATGACTTTGCCACTTCGGTTGATGATTTTGACAAGGCCTTTGCCAAAACCGGCGCCACCAAAGGAGCAGAGAATGTTAAGATTGATCTTTCTCCTGAAGAAGATGACATCAAGCATCTTGAAGCTTTTACAAAACAGTTGGTTGATAAGTTCAACGCCATGCAATAGTAAGTAGGCAAAAGGCTCGCGCTGATTTCAGTGCGAGCCTTTTCGTATGCCTTAGATCATCTTATATTGGCGGTCACGGAGTTTCTTTTTCCGAATGTGCTGACTTCACTCGGCGTTTCAAAAAGTCGTGCACTTTACCCTTGCTGCTGTGCAACCGGCCGATGAAGTATTCTGCGGTTAACGCGTTAATCACAGCGCCCCAAAGCAAGACGAGCGCGGAGAAATTCAACCACAGCATGATCGCAATAAACGTACCGATCGTGCCATAAGAAAGATAACGCGTGCCAAAATAATGCATATATAACGAAAATGCCTGAGCAATTAAGAGCCAGCCAATAACGGTGAAGGCAGTTCCGGGTAACACCGTCCACATTTTGATTTTGACATTCGGTAAAAAATAATCCAAAAACATAATAATAATGAACAATGCGGTAACCGTGATGGGCCAGCGTAACGTATTAAAGGTTCGCAGCCAGCTGGTATCCAGTCGTAGCAACGGTATCAGCCATTCCAAAAATTGGCGGCCAAATGCAAAGGCAATTAAAATGGCGCCCATCACAATAATTAAGGTAAAAGTCATGAGCATTGATAATAATCGCTGAATAATGAAGTTTTGCGTTGCCTCCACACCGTAGACTTGATTAAAGCCCATTTTTAAGCCGGTTACACCTAGACTGGCTGCCCACAGCGTTGCAATTGCCCCGATTCCCAGCAATCCCCCGCTGCTTGAATCCAGTAAATTTGCGATGATGGGATCGAGCCATTCCATGACATTTGCCGGCACTGCCTGCGTTAAGTACGTGGCCAAACTGCTATACTTCAGTCCAAGGTACGGCAAAGCATTGGCAACAAATAAGATTAACGGAAAAAGCGACAGCAACGTATAGTAAGCCAATGCAGCAGCACTTTGCCCAATGTTGGAGTCGGAAATCCGATTAATGGCAAGCTTGATGAAAACCCAGAACTTGGTGCGCTTTGGTAGCTTCATGTCTGCTAAAGCCGTACGTCCTGAGCGAATGTCAGCTGCTTGCTTTGCCGACAATAATGACCGTTTCAACGGGTGCTTCTTCCGTCCCATACTTTACCTCCCTCCCAGCCTTGCTCGTTAATCGCAGACGATCATCCTCTTTAATTCTGCCAGAAGCAATCCGCAGAAAACAAGCTAAACTTATTTTTATGAATAAATTTTGCAAATGAATCCGGTAAATAAATACACCGGCTAATCAAGCACTTTTAGGCTAAAACACGTTGCTTGACTGCGCGCATAAACGCAGAATAATCGGCTTTCACCTGATTCAGATACCACTTGCTCCAAGTTTGCACCGCACTATCGAAATGTTTATCCAGATAACCGGTCACGACTGCTGCTTGCGGGGTTTGCGCATGCGCCATGGCCAAAAGATAAGCCGTAATTTGCGTATAGTACTTGAACTCGGGAAAACTAAGCTCATCAAGATCAACGGAGCCCTTCATGTCGCGAAATTGGCGGACATAGTAGCTCTTGTTGTCCACATTAAACCACCCCAGAAACGGATCGGACGCTTTTTGGAGGATCATTTGAGCCGCAATAATTCGCTGCCCCTGACTGACTTCTTGTTGCAAGGTCATGCGTTCCATATTGGGCAATAATTCCCGGCGTGGCGGTAACGCCTCTTTAACTTGTAGCACCAAATGACTACCGCCTAAACCACTCAGCAGGATCAAATAACAATTCGTCCCGAAACTGCCAATCCCGACACTGTGATGAATAATGTCGGTAATGCGATATTGGCTCAGTAAAACCAAAATGTCCGGACGCGTGGTTTTGCGATACTGGGTAAAGCCATCATAAATTGCCTGATAAGTTGTTTGATCAATGTGAACCGAACTCGGCGGATCATCTTTAAATCGCATGTGCCCCGCTTCATTAGTCTCGGTGTACTTTTTAATGACCGAATCGTTGTTGCGTTTGGTCGCCTTTTTAATGAATTTGGCCAACAACGGTGAATCTTCGGCTCCGGGGATGACCTGCACTAAACGTTCTACTTCAGTCGATTGATAGAACCGATCCAGCGCGCCCAGCTTGAATAGATCCCGTAATGTTTTCCGATAAATACTGGCATCGTTTTGGACTAAATCGTCGAGATCATCACTGTCAAACCCTTGCTGATCGCCAAGCAAATAAACGCTGGTCAGCAGGCGCTTGATGTCGAATTCAAAACTATTGATCTGAGCTTCATCAAAGTCATTGAGGTCAAACAGCAAATTGCGTTCCGGCGAGGCATAAAAGCCAAAATTCTGCAGATGGGCATCCCCGTCAATTAATAGATTAATACCTGATTTTTCGCCTTGCCGCAAATCATAAGCCATTAATTCGGCCGTGCCGCGGAAAAAAGCCGCCTGAGATGCACCCATTCGCTGATGGCGCATCGGCAGCAACGATTTGATAAGATTCTGCTCAACACTGTTAATAAACTGGACTGGATCACGGTCAATCTTGCTGACCGCCCCTAGATTTTCAATCGGAACCGCTTGCCGAATCTTTTTACCGGTTTCCTTGAGGTCGTCAATTGTGTACTTAGTGGCGACTCGTTCGCGTAATAAGTCTTTTAGATCTGATGAACTTCCCATAATAACCTCTTTCGAACGCCTTCTAACGCAGATCCTTCCATCGAGGAGCGCGTTATGTTGCATGTCAGCTATTTGTACCAGCATGGCACTTACTTATTAAATCAAAAGTAGCGCATTGGCCGCCAGTTTTCCAGTTTTATGTGCATTTGGCGATCAGGGGCTGAGGTGAGGTGGCTGTGGGTAAAGGGGTTGGAGGCGGTGGTTAATATGATATATTTGAGGAAAATCGCAGCAGGGACAGAGGTATTCTCTTTTGGGCAATTTGGGAGTTTTATTTTGCTTTCTATAACGCGTTCGCCAGCCCAGAAACCTGCGTGTAAGGACCTTAGCCGCAATGGCCAAAGACCGGCCATCACGGCTAAGGCCGCTTACGTTCTGGTTTACGCCCATAACGCGTTCGCAGTCGCAGCAATCTACGTGTAAGGACCTCGAACGCGATGGCCAGGCCCGGGCCATCACGCCCGAGGCCGCTTACGTTCTGGTTTACGCCCATAACGCGCTCACCGGCGCAGGGATCTGCGTGTAAGGACCTTGGTCGCAATGGCCAAGCCCGGGCCATCACGCCCAAGGCCACTTACACTCCGATCCCTAACCGCGCCGGTTCACGCTCAACAAAAAAACCGCTCCCCCCGCGGAACGGTTAGCCCCAATTAAACTTTTAATAGCCTTGGGCGACTTTTGCTTTTTCGAACCAAGAAATGCGCGGGTCATCTGAGAAGCGGCCGTTAACGATGAAATCTTGTGTGACCGCCGTTAAGATATCAACCATTTGATCGCGTGTAATGTCGATGAACCCTGGCGCCATGAGATTGGCAATCCCGGTTGCTACGATCCATACCCCGCAAATCGTATTGCGTAATTGTGCCTCACTTAAATTCTTAGCCGGTTCATACGCATCAAACACGCGCATAGCCGTACTCATAACGTATTCACGCATTTCATCAACGCCAAAGTGATCTTCAACAAATACTGCTCGGTAAAGCGGCCGATTTTCAAGAGCAAAATAGATATACGCCAAACCTAAATCAACCACTGGATCATTGGTGTAGTGTTTTGCCATCTTTAAAGCCAGCAGTTCTTTAATACGATCCATCACGGCCTGTTTCAATTCCGCCATATTCTTGAATTCCAAATAAATCGGCTGCGTTGAACAGTTCATCTTCTTAGCGATATTACGCGCCGTGAAACTTTTAAAGCCCTGTTCCACAACGAGATCATATGCTGCATTTAAAATCTGATCATGTGTGATCGTTTTTTTTCGTGCCATATTGTTCCCCTTACTTTCTTTAAGTTATTTAAAACTAACTTGCACACAACTTAATTCTGACAAATAAAGTTAAATCTCCACTCCAAAAGACCAACTTCATGTCTTGGTGTTATTTTACCAGACATGAAGTCAGAAGGAAACAGAATTTACTAATAAATTTCAGTTTTTCTTAATTTATTTTGAAGATTTCTGCCACGGCACAGCAGCATTTTGCACTGAGAATTCGCCGCCCTATGGTAAACTATTGCCAATCACTTTGAGGAGGAGCGTTTTTATGACATTATCTAACTTTAAAGAAAGCCTTAAAAAATATGCCGAATTGGCAGTCGATATTGGGGTGGCCGTTAAACCCGGCGATACCGTTTACGTGCAAATTTCAGTGGATCAAGCACAGCTGGCACGCTTGATCGTTGCGGCTGCTTACCAACGCGGTGCCGCGGAAGTTCAGGTTCAGTGGTTCGATGATGTACTCAAGCGTTTAGATATGGCGCACATGGCAGACGAGCGCCTTTTCAACATCCCGGCGTTTGTCAAAGGTCAATTCGATTATTGGGTTGATCACCAAGCCAAGCGGATTACCGTGGTTTCATCAGATCCGGATAACTTGGCAGGAATTGATTCCAACCGCATTGCCAAGTATCAAGAAGCGTTCGCAAAAGCCTACAAACGACTCATGGAAGCAATCAGTTCCATGAGCATTAGCTGGACGATTATCGGTGCTGCAAGTCCGCGCTGGGCTCAAAAAGTTTTTCCTGATGCCGCCACCCCTGAAGAAGCAACTGAGCTACTCTGGGAGGCAATTTTCAAAACTACCCGAATCGATCAACCCGATCCGGAAGCTGCCTGGAAAGCCCACGATCAAAAGCTGCGGGAAAAAGCGGCTTGGTTAAACAACGAACAATTTGATCAGCTTCATTACATGGCTCCGGGAACGGATTTGGTAGTCGGTTTACCAAAGAACCACATTTGGGAAGGCGCCGGCGCTTTTAACCCGCGTGGTGAGGAATTTATGGCTAACATGCCAACCGAGGAAGTCTTCACTGCCCCTGATTTTCGGCGCATCGACGGGACCGTTGCTTCCACCAAACCGCTTAGTTATGGCGGCAACATCCTCGAAGATATGCACTTTACTTTCAAAGACGGGCAAGTCGTGGAAGCCCACGCCAAACAAGGTGATGACGTCTTACAAAACCTGCTGAAAACGCCGGGTGCTCGTTCATTAGGCGAAGTGTCGTTGGTTCCGGATCCTTCCCCCATCTCACAATCAGGACTTATTTTCTTCAATACGCTGTTTGACGAAAATGCTTCCGATCATATGGCACTCGGTCAAGCCTATCCGTTCTCAGTCAAAGACGGGGTTGCCATGACCAACGAACAACGCGCGGCGGTGGGATTAAACCAAAGTCCGACCCACGTTGACTTCATGATGGGCTCAGCCGCGATGAACATTGACGGCATCAAACCAGACGGAACCATCATCCCAATTTTCCGCAACGGCGACTGGGCCTAACTTCTCATCGCTACCGTTATTTTAGTAAAAAACCGAGCCGCGACTTTTTTGCACTCATTCTGCAAAAATCAACGGCTCGGTTTTTCTATGCGTTATTATTTGTGTGAGCGTGAGCCAGCCCGGTTAGAAACCGGAGTGTAAGTGGCCTCAGACGTGATGGCCGGGCTTTGGCCATTGCGGCAAAGGTCCTTACACGCCCCTGCGCCGGGGAACGCGTTATCGCAAGCGTGAGCCCTAATCACGCTTTCTCCGTTTGAATCGCCTGCAACACATCCAAGAAAATCTGCCCATACTTATCAAGTTTCGCCTGGCCAACTCCTTTAACCGCCAGCAACTCATCCAACGTTTTCGGCATCGCATTGCCAATCGCTTTTAACGTCTTATCGGAAAAAATCATATACGGCGGTAAATGCTGCTGCTCCGCCAGTTGCCGGCGAGAACTGCGCAGTTCTTGGAAGACTGTGTCATCAACTTCAAGCGTCTGAGTAACTTTTTGCGCGGTCTTTTGGAAAACAGTTGTCTGTCCGCGTAACACTTCAGCACCTTTTGCGGTTAAGCCAAGCGTTGGATACTGACCACCACGCGTTTCCAGAAAGCCACCGGCCGTCAGGAAATCAATGAAGGTCGTAATATCCCGCTGCCGGCGATTTTTCATCAGCCCATATGTTGACAACTGATCGAGATGAAACGACAAGACGCGTTGATTGTGCGCACCAGCCAAGACCTGGGCAACAACGCCTTTCCCGAATCGCTCGTGCAATCGAACAACACATGACAGAACCTTTTGCGCGTCAATGGTCACATCAACGGATTCACGATCATCTAGGCAGTTCGAACAACGTCCACACGGGGCAGTGCCAGTCTGACCAAAATAGTTCAAAATAAACTGCTGCAGACACTGATCGGTATTGGCATAGCGCTCCATGATTTTCAGTTTGTCATACTGCCGCCGTTGATGCGCCTCGTCACCTTCAGACTGTTCAATAAAAAACCGTTGCACCTGCAAGTCTTGCGGTCTAAATAACAAGATCGCCTCACTAGGCAACCCATCACGACCGGCGCGACCTGCTTCTTGATAATACGATTCCAAATCTTTGGGAATCTGGGCATGAATCACGAAGCGAACGTTACTTTTATCAATCCCCATCCCAAACGCGTTGGTAGCGACCATAATCGGCTTACGATCAAACAAAAAGTCTTCCTGATTAGCAGCACGTTGCTTTTCAGTCATGCCGGCGTGATATTTGGCTACCGGCAACTGCTTATGCTGCAAAAACGCATAAATCCGATCGACTTCTTTGCGCGTACTTGCATAAATAATGCCGGATTGATCAACATTGAGTTTTAGATAATCCAACAAGTACCGATCCTCATCCTGATCGCGCACCACTTTGAAACTCAGGTTGTCACGTTCAAACCCTGTGTTGATGACCCCATCGTCCGGGATCATCAAGCGTTGGCAAATATCTTGAGCAACCCGCGGTGTCGCCGTCGCAGTTAAGGCAATGACCGGCGGCTGCGAGGGTAATTGAGCCGCAACGTTAGCCAAGTTGAGATAACTCGGCCGAAAATCATGTCCCCACTGTGAAATACAGTGGGCTTCATCAATAGCAAAAAGCGAGATATTCATGTCACCGAGCTGCTGAAGGAACCAATCCGCATCAAACCGTTCCGGCGCCACATATAACAACTTAATGTTCCCACTGCGCGCCTGTTCCAGACGTGCAGTAATTTCACGATAATCCAACGTGCTATTAATAAACGCCGCCGGAATGGCATTGTCGTTTAACGCATCAACTTGATCTTTCATTAAAGCGATTAAAGGCGAAACGACCAGCGTCAAGCCCGGCAGAATCATCGCCGGCACCTGATAACACAAAGACTTGCCGCCACCGGTAGGCATCACGACCAGCGTGCTCTTACCGGTCATAATTCGCTCAATTGCCTGCTTTTGACCGGCTCGAAAGTGATCGTACCCAAATTTTTCTTTTAAAATCGTCGCTGGCTGCGGCAAAAGCATCTTTTTCCTCCTATAAAAACTTGACTGACTCAATCATAGATTATGCCATCGCAATTGAATTTCCCTTTTAAAAATTTCTGATTAGTATAACGCCAACTGCTACTTCATCACAGCAACTAAAACATACTGACCAGTAACCAGATGAGCAGACTAAAACTCAGCATCACTAAATTCAACAGTAACAAATTCAAATTTACCCACGCCCACCAAGCAAATCCTGCTGGCCAAAACGTCAGCAAACTATAAAAGATCACAATTGTTACCAGAAAAGCAATCGGCGCACTCTGCCACATATTTTGCAAATCCCGATGCGACAAAGCAACCCCTGGCGTTAAAACTAAGGTTAACACGAAAAAAATCAACAGCCAACGCCAGTTAATCTGCATCATTTCGCGCATCATAACCCATTTTTCACCGAGACTGGCCGTGGTCGCAAACACCTGCCACACTTGACTACCTGCCGAGAAAAAAGCCCACCGCCCTAGTACCAGCAAAATGAGGCTAATTCCCCAAACCGGAGCGCTGCTAGAAAGAAACAGTCCTAGCTGGGCAATCGGATTATGCCGTTGATATTGCAAACTAACATGAGCGGCACTGCCTTGTCGCGGATCAGCCCGCAACGAAAAATTCGTCACCTGCAAACCAAATAGCCGCGCAACAATTGCATGAAGTAATTCATGGACAAAAATTCCCGGCTTCATATACCAGATCTGCGTATTAGACCGACCAACGCGATTAACCAAGGCTTGAACTGTCGCCCCGTTGACCGTACTGATCAACACGATCCCGCCAATAAAAATCAGCCAACCCGGAACATAGATGGCCATAAACGCCTGCATGTAAGGCCCCTCCTTGTTTGCTATTGAAAGATGCCTATTTCAATTTAATAAAAAGCACAGCCAAATGACTGTGCTTTTTATGACTGTGCCCTATCGGAATCGAACCGATGACCTACTGCTTAGGAGGCAGTCGCTCTATCCTGCTGAGCTAAGGGCACCAGACAAAGTCAATTATGCCAAAAGCAGCAGCGCAATTCAAATAGATTTGTTGTCTCAGCAGCTGCAGCTCAACGATATCGTTCCTCTTAGCCTCATTAAGCCGTCATATAAGAACGCTCAATCGAGTCCAACATCCGGCCAACATTACGCCGCCGCTTATGGCCGACAAATAGCTCGGTGACCATCTGTTTAAGCTGCGCCGCCCAATTAACCGGCTGCACGGTTTCACTAACCTGCACACGACTTGCATCAGCACTAAGCGGCGTGATCAAATAACGAACCTTAAAGCGAGAAAAACGGGTCATCGTCAGCATCGCAAATTCACGATTGATAACATTTTGCGTAATCTTGACCTTTGCCCATTCACCATCAGGAAATTGTTTGCGATAGGTATAACCAGCAAGTTCATCAACTTCAACCTTACGATGACTCGCCGCCGCAATATCGGCCTGAACCGGTGCAACGATTTTACTATATAAAAATGCTGCCGGTGTCTGTAATGTTTTCTCGATTTTCATGGGGATTACCTCTTTTATAAAGTGAGCGTGAACCGGCGCGCTTAGAAGTCGGAGTGTAAGTGGCCTCAGACGTGATGGCCGCTCTTTGGCCATTGCGGCTGAGGTCCTTACACGCAGACTTCTGCGCCGGTGAACGCGTTATGGTGAGCGTGAGCCAGCCCGGTTAGAAACCGGAGCATAAGTGGCCTTGGGCGTGATGGCCCGGGTTTGGCCATTGCGACCAAGGTCCTTATGTGCAGGTTTCTGGGCTGGCGAACGCGTTATGAGCGTGAACCCGTGCCCCAACGCATTCGCCAGACAAACAACCTCTACCAACAAACCCTTGACCTACTTCTGTGCGTGCACTTGCTGGTAAAGATCAATAATATCATCCGCAAGCCGGCGAATCGTCATGGCACTGATTAGATGATCCTGACTGTGCACCATTAATAACGTTACGTCAACTTTTTGCCCTCGTGCCTCATACGTAAGCATTTGGGTCTGTGCTTGATGTGCCTGTTTCAACTTGGCATCCGCGTGCTTTAACAATTTGCGGCTGCGGTCGATCTGATCGGCTTTGGCTGCTTCAATCGCTGCCATTGTTACCTGTTCCGCATCACCGGCTGCACTCATCAGTGTCATCATTGCAGCCATTTGTTCCGCCTTCATACTCGCCATGACTGCCCTCCATCCTTATCATACCGCTGATGCAGCCTCATGTGTTGTTTTTGTGCTTGCCTTTATTGCGCTGATCACGTAGTCGCTTTTTTTTATGCTTACGCCGCGGTTTTTGCTCAGGTTCATTAGTAACAACCGACCGATCTTTAGCCGCAACCTGCTGACTTTTATGCTGACTCGGTGCTGGCGATTTGAGCGTCACCGGCGTTTCGTTATCTGGCTTTCGGGCTGGTGGTGTGGTCACCAACTTTCCATCGGTCATATAGGCACGCTGAATGGCATATTGCGGTACCAGCTTTTTCAAGTCCCGGCGATCGTGGTCGTCTCCTAACGTTACCACCAGTCCGGGTTCACCCATCCGACCGGTACGACCTGCACGATGAATGTAAGCTTCAGCACGCTTAGGCGGTTCGAAATTGACCACGGCAGGAAGCTTAGGAATATCCAATCCGCGGCCAGCCATGTCGGTCACAAGTAATAAGGTAATCCGCCCGTTACGAAAATCCGTCAACGCTTTTTGGCGGCTAGTCTGTCGGCCCTCCCGTGACAATACGGCAAAACGAACAGCTTGGTGGCGCAAAATGCCGGCCGCGCGTTCCAACGATGCATTTTGATTAAAAAACACCAGTGCCTTGAAGCCATCAGTGTGCGCCAACGTTCGCAACCAATCAATTTGATGTGCCCGATCCGTTTGCAAGAATAAGTGCCGAACCGTCCCGCGTGTTTGATCAATCGCACGAACATCAACCAGCTTAGGCGTCTTGCCAAACCATTTATGCATCTCGCTAAAATACGGACTCGGTGTCGCCGAAAAGAAAGCAAGTTGGGCATCGGCCGGAGCCGCAGCCGCAATTTCGCGAACCTGATCGAATCCCGGATCCCGTAACATCTCATCGGCTTCATCAACAACCAGCGTCTGTAAGCCATCCAACTTCAGCTTGTGCGATTGAATCAGTTCAAGCAAACGACCCGCTGTTGCGACAATGACTTCGGGTTTTTCTTTTAGCTTCGTCAATTGCCGTTTCACATTAGCCGACCCGATGATGCCCTGCACCGCCACATTGATATCGTGTGCATACGGCGTTAAAACATCCCGTGTTTGAATCGCTAACTCCTGCGATGGCGCCAAAATCAGTATTTGCAAACCATCACCGGGCACGATTTTTTCCAGTAATGGTAGGCCAAATGCCAAGGTTTTCCCTGAGCCGGTTGGAGCCAAACCGATGACATCCTCATCGGTTTTCAACGGCTGATAAACCGCTGCTTGAATGGGTGTCTGCTCCGTATACCCGGCAGCCTGCCAACGTTTTTGAAACGGGGTTGCAATTGTCACAATATTTGTCCTCCATAACGCGTTCGCCGGCGCAGAAACCGCGCCGGTTCACGCTCACTAAAAATCAAGATTTGCGGACGTCCGCAGAATTGACATGACTTGATGAACTTCCTTGGCCAGCTGCCATGCCTTATCAAACGCATTGCGATCATGACCGGTGATAGCTTTGGCAAAATAAGCTGCTTCTGCTTCCATCGGGTTGGCTAATTTCTCGGTACTAAGCACTTGATCATCGAGCTTGATAGTTTCAAGTTCAGCAGCATTGTCCATCGTCAACGTTTGCTTACCGGAATAAATTTCGGATGGCAGGAAACTATTGGTTGTTTTACCCGTAATCAACGTTACTGCGAATTGATCATAATCCAAGCGCGCAACCCCATCGCCATCCACACCACTCTTGAGAAAATGCGGGAGGTAAACAGCGTTATCGGGAACCCCAAACCAAGCCACCGCATCGTAGACCAAATAAATACCCAGATCCATCAATGCACCACCGGCAAACTCGGGATTAAAAACATTCGGCAACTTGCCAGCCAAAAAAGCATCGTACTTAGAAGAATACTTCATATAAGTCAAGGTAGCCCCGTCAATCGGATGATGATGGGTAAATTGATCGACAACCTGAAAATTGTGCTCATAAACATGCCGAGCTGCCTCAAAAAGATACAAAGAAGGCTTTTTGCGTAATGCCTCGTCTAATTTTTCAAATTCCATGGCGGTTGCAACCAAGGGCTTTTCAACAATCACATGCTTGCCGGCATCAAGAGCTGCCAAGGCTTGAGACGCATGCAAACTGTTAGGACTGGCAATATACACCACATCGACATCACTACCAAGAAAATCGTCCATTTTGGTATACGCTGTTGCTGGTGCAGTTTGATCAATGAACGCCTGAGCACTCTCCTGATGACGTGAATAAACGGCAGTAAGCGTATATGCCTTCGTGGCCGCCGCTGCATCCACAAACTGCTTAGTAATCCATCCTGTTCCAATCACACCAAGTTTCAACATGGTAAAATCCTCCTCTAAACGTAAGCTGGTGCGCCAGGAAGACGGGGTGTAAGGGGTGTCCTCAGGCGTGACGGCCCGAACTTGACCCTTGCAACTTAGCTCCTTACACGCAAGTTCCTACGCCAGTAAACGCGTTATCAAGCATTATAACAGTCATTCACGGCTGTACGTATGATATCCAGCTCTGCCGTGATTTAACATCAAGCTGGCAAAACTACTCATGATTATTGTAACAGCCCAGTAACAGAAAAACAGCACCACTGTAACCACTAAACTAAAAACTCATGGTAGACTATGCTTAAACAGAAATGGGAGGTCGAAAAACATGGCGAGTTTTTTACGCGGGCTGAAACATTTACTCGCGCACCACGGTCATCATCAGAAGGCACAGGACAAGGCGCCTAATCCCGCATTGGCGTTGGCAAAGAATTTCACAGGGAGTTTTGCTTTTCTTGATGAGCAAACCAATAAGACCCACTCGCTAGCGATTTCGCCCCAACTGCAGATTAAGATCGACAATAAAACGCTACCTGGGCAAGTTGTCGGCATCACCATCAACGAGCTGACTTTTCTCGATCATTATGGGTACAAATTAGTCATTAAGGCGGATGATAACGGTCCGCAAACCATTTATGACGAGGCAGAAGATGCTACCTACGCCATTATCATTCCCAGCGCATAAGATGCAAAAAGTGCGATCCGAAAATCGGATCGCACTTTTTTTGTGTGAGCGTGAGCTGGCGCGGTTAGGGATCGGAGTGTAAGCGGCCTTGGGCGTGATGGCCTGGGCTTGGCCATTGCGACCAAGGTCCTTACGCGCAGATCCCTGCGCCAGCGAACGCGTTATGGTGAGCGCGAGCCGGCGCGGTTAGGAGTCTGCGTGTAAGTGGCCTTGGGCGTGATGGCCTGGGCTTGGTCATTGCGTCCAAGGTCCTTACACGCAGACTTCTGCGCCGGGGAGCGCGTTATAGAAAGTGATGCATTTGATTGCTTTATTCAAGTTTTGACAAGGCTGCTTTGGGAACTTCCGAACGCGGCACACTTTCCCAGCTGGTGACCCCTTTTTTATCATTGTATGTTACTTTTAGATAAGCATTTTTTCTCAGCGGTCGATCTTGGTTCGCATTAAACTTCAACTGCTGCAGACCGCCTTTCTCATCATATCCAGGCAAATCATAGGCATAAATGATGTACTTGTTGCCTTCATCATCGCGATCCGTCACCCGCTGACCAGTGTTGGTAATTTTTGTGTAGTATGTGGTTCCGCCATAGTTGGTAATTTCAAAAATTTTCAAACCGCCAAAAACGAGCACAATCAGCACAACCAAGCCGATCAGGACTTTTTTCATTATCTGTTCACCTCGCTTATCAGTATGTCCCAATCGTTCAATTAAGTAGATAGTTTCGGCGAACATTCAACGAACATTTTTGTTAGATCAGTGCAATGCTCGGCTTTTTGCACGAATTAATGGTGGTCCGACTATTGAGCCAGCTTCAAAAATGTGCCGCGCTTGCCCATGAATACCGCTGCTCGATAGGATGCCTGAGGACCGTCTGGCAACCGCGCACCGTCAGTATATTGCCAAAAGCCGCCGTTATTAGCAGGCCGCTTGTCCGTGATCGTCCACCGCGGTGCTTGTGGAACCACTGTTTTGACCACCTTTAAAATATCAGGACTACCCATCAGCAACACTTGGCGATGATAGCGTTGTTGAATGAACGTGATAAACTCGGTTAAATGCTGTGTCAACCACGAGGAACTTGGCTTTTGCTCGCGATAATAACTTAGGTAAATACCAATGGGCAGGTCGCCAATGTTGGAACCTACTTTGCGGATAAATTGAGTTGCTTGAGCTTGCGGTGTCGTTTCAAAACTAAAAACGTGATACACGCCTATGCTCACTCGACTCCCTGCTGCCTGAGTAAAGTTGGTATTGAAATTATCGTCAAAATAGCTGCTGCCTTCTGTGGCCTTCAAATAAACAAAGCTAACCCGGCTGCTACGTAAACGATCAAAATCCTGAACGCCATCGGTTTGATCAAGGCGAACGCCCAACACTGGATAAGCGGTCGGATCCGGCCGTGGATTACGCAGCAGCCACCAGCCGATTACTAAGGCCGCGACCACCCCTGCGCTAATCAGCAAAAACCACAACCGTCGCCGATGCTGATAAGTATTTGCATAAATCACTCGTCGTCTACGCATCAACATCCCTCCTACTAAAAAGTGAGCGCGAACCAGCGCGCATAGAAGTCGGAGTGTAAGCGGCCTTAAGCGTGATGGCCGGGTTTTGGCCATTGCGCTTAAGGTCCTTACACGCAGACTTCTGCGCCGGTGAGCGCGTTATGGTGGGCTGAGCGTGAACCGGCGCGCTTAGAAACCGGAACATAAGTGGCCTTGGACGCAATGGCCCGCTCTTGGCCATTGCGTCCAAGGTCCTTATGTGCAGGTTTCTGCGCCGGTGAACGCGTTATGGAGCAAGAACCAGCACAATCAAAGACGCACACCTACGACAACTGCTCTGGCTGTTCATTCCACAATGGTCTTATTGTAACAAAGTCTTCCACAATAAAAAGTGTTTGAACTAATTACGGAATGAAGCATAGACTGTACTAAAGTTCCAGCATAGAATAACGAGCATAATTTTTTCTTTCTAAGCCGTCCCAATTGTCTTTCATTCAACCCTGCTTTAAAATTGGCTTGTGATAATCATTGCTAGCGTCAAGTAACAAAGCAATCAATGAAGATGACCAGAAAGGAGTAGCGCCCATGCTTGACGATCGCCTTTTAGGGACAACGTTTGTCTTACCAACATCGCATCAAGAGGGTGAGATTACGCTTTATGGCATTCATTATCATTACCGGGTCACTGATGACGCTGCGGCTGGCGATACTGTTGTTGTCAATGCAGTTTCGCCGCTTTATCTTAGCGTCGTCAAACCAGAACATCGCTTACATTATTGAGATTGAGTCGTAATTGACTCGCTCACACGGGGGGCTTTCGCATGAATATTATCCTGATTTCTGTTCTAGTCATTGTTTTAGTCATCGTCATCGCAATTCTTTTCACCAGCGTTGCCATTATCCATACCGGTGAAGTTGGCATTGTCGAACGGTTGGGGAAATATGTGGCAACATTGGAGCCAGGTTTTCATGTGGTGCCACCGTTCATCTATCGGATCACCGAAATCGTCAACATGAAGCAGATTCCGCTGAAGGTCGATGAACAGGAAGTGATTACAAAAGATAACGTTGTCGTCCGTATTTCCGAAACGTTGAAATATCATATCACGGATGTTAACGCCTATGTTTATCAAAACAAGGATTCCGTGCTGTCCATGGTTCAAGATACGCGGGCTAATCTGCGTGGGATTATCGGCAATATGGATTTGAATGACGTCTTGAACGGCACCGAAACCATTAACCAAACCTTGTTTCAGCAAATCGCCGAAACCACAGCTGGCTACGGCTTGAATGTTGATCGGGTCAACATTGATTCCATTCAAGTCGATGCTACCATTCAAGACTCCATGAACAAACTGTTGCGCGCTTCACGGGAAAAGGAAGCCAACATCATGGAAGCTGAAGGTCATAAGCAAGCAGCGATCGCTAAAGCTGAAGGTGAAAAACAGGCCGCAATTCTTGAAGCCGAGGCCAATAAGCAAACGCAAATCCTTCAAGCACAAGGCCACGCAGAAAGTCAACGGCTGATTGCAGCGGCGGTTAAGGATCAAATTAACTCGATCAATGCCGGCTTGATTGACAATGGCGATTTATATTTGAAATATAAAAATGTCGAAGCACTTGAAGCCTTGGCTAAGGGCACTGCCAACACAGTGGTGCTACCAAGTACCGCGATTGATTCATTAGGCAGTCTCCCTGCTGTGGGAACCCTATTCAATCAAAAACAACCGTCAGCATCCACCAAGGAAAAGTAAGGTTAAAAAGTCGAATCGCATTGTGCCATTCGACTTTTTAAGTTCCGCTACTGCGTATCACATCAGGTAAGGCTGGTATCGTTCAACGACTTTATGGTACGCCATCCGCCCTTAGCTTTCAGAACAACCCCAAACAGCGTAGTATTGATGAAAACAGATCCGTTTTAGTGCGGATATTTTGAGGTGAAACCATGTATCAACTGTTAACCGATTCTTGTTGCGACTTACCCTACCAGACTTTGCATGATCATCAAGTTGAATTTGTCTCCATGCACTTCACCGTCAACGGCACAGATTATGAAGACGATCTTGGAGAAGATCATTACGATATCAATGCATTTTACGAGCAACTGAAGCAAAATGTGATGCCCACAACGACACAGGTAAATGTCGGCCAGTTCGTTGACTTTTTCACACCGTATGTCAAAGCAAACACGCCCATCTTATATGTCGGCTTCTCCAGCGGCTTAAGTGGCACATTCAATTCGGCGACTCAAGCACGTGCCATGTTACTGGAAAAGTATCCAGATGCGCAGATTTACTTGGTTGACACCCTGGCTGCGTGTGCTGGCGAAGGACAATTGGTGCTGGATGCCATTGAAAAACGCGATGCTGGCATGCCAATCGATGAACTGGCGCACTGGCTCACAGCGCACCGATTGGACTACCGGATGTGGTTTACGGTCGATAAATTGGACTTTCTGTACCACGGTGGCCGCGTGTCGCGTACTTCCGCGGCATTGGGAACGATGTTAAACATCAAACCGGTGATGGACGTTGATACGGCCGGTAAATTACGCGTTGTGCGCAAGGTTCGCGCCCGCAAACGCTCGCTGATTGACTTGGCCAACGAGACTTTAAAAGCCATTCAGGAAAATCCGCAACATCGCGTTATTATCTCAACATCCGGCGATTTTGAGGCAGCAAACTTTGTCAAAGATCGCCTGCATGAAGCCTCCCCGCAAACCCCGCTGCAGATCGGTAACATCGGCCCAACCATCGCCAGTCACACCGGCTTTGGCTGTGTGGCGGTCTTTTCAATGGCGGCTTCGGAGCGGAAATAAGTTAGACTTTCAAAAAATTTTAAGCTCAGACTTCATTAGCAGCTTTTTGCTGTTGTTGCAGGTAAAATAGTTGCAGATGAACTTGTGTGCAGTGCTTATTTTCACAATCGTTAAGGCTTCATCACGTGTTTCATAACTCGTTGCTTGACACAGGAATCTGCATGTAAGGGTCTTGGTCGCAATGGTCAAACCCGGGCCACTTACACTCCGACTTCTAAGCGCGCCGGTTCACGCTCACTTCAATCAAGGAGGATTTTATTATGGCAGTCCGCCCTGCAGTGGCAACCGATATCCCACTCTTATTACCGCTTGTTCAAGGTTACTATCATGATAGCCCGGTGCCGCTGACCATTGACTCACAGGCAATGGCTCTTCACCTTGACCGCTTGCGCTCCGATACCAGTCTTGGTCACTTATTGGTCGCCACCGTTGATCAAGAATTAGCCGGATTTGCGATTTTATACCGCAGCTTTGAGACCCGGGCGCTGAAACCACTGCTTATTATCAATGACGTCTACGTGGCACCAAAGTTTCGTCGGCACGGGTTGGCGCGTCAACTCATGATCGCAGCGTTCGACCTGGCAAAAGCGCACGGATACAGCGGCGCAAGTTGGCAGACTCGCACCAGCAATCTTGGCGCTCAACATTTGTATGATCAAATCGGCGAACGCGAAACCGGCTGGCTGCATTACTACCACGACCTGTCCCAAGATTGAAAAAAGGTAACGATTGTCTCACGGCAATCGTTGCCTTTTTGTTTACGCTTCCCCATGAACAAGTGTGACACACAGTTGATCTCGCGGTTCTCGAAAAAGGTTCACATAAAACTCTTTTATTTAAATATTACCGATGCCAAATCGTCAGCCGCTTCTGTGGTTGCCGATACATACCATCTTGTGGCTGAACATTAAATGCCTGGTACCATGCAGGAAAGTTCTGCACCGGCACATTCACGCGTAAGGTAGCCGGCGCATGAACATCTTGCCGCAAAACAGTTTTAGCCCGCTCCGGTCGCATTTTGGTGGCCCATGAACGAGCGTAAGTGATGAAGAATGCCTGCAGATCCTTAACATCCGGCTGATCGCCTAGTAACGCCAACGCCACATCCATGCCGGCGTTATCCGCCATGTTTTCACTAACGGTCAGTGTACCGTTGACCTTAACTCCTTCATAGTCACGGCCATCAAACTGTGCCGCCATCGCTTTTACCAGCTGATCAAATGCCTGCTTATCCGCTGGCGTCCACCAGTTATGCAAATTACCATGTTCATCATACAGCGCCCCGTTATTATCAAACGAATGCGAGATTTCATGACCGATCGTTGCGCCTGTCCCTCCGAGGTTTTCCGCCCGGGTCCACTTGAGTGAATAATACGGCGGCTGCAAGATACCAGCGGGAAAAGTGATGTCATTTTTCAGCGGATCATAACTGGCATTCACCAAGTGTCCCGGCATATTCCATTGATTCCGATCCACCGGCTGGCCTACCTGTTTAAACCAAAAGGCCTGCGTCTGTGCGCTCAGTTTCAGAATTGCCGTCAACAAATCATCGTCAGCATCCACGCTCAAGTGATCATACAAGGAAAAGAGTCGCTCCGGATACCCCATTTTGACTTGCATCGTGGCTAACTTGCGCATCGCCTTTTGCTTCGTAGCCGGACTCAGCCAAGTGTTGTTTTCTAGCTGTACGCGGTATTGCGCAAGAATCTGCTTAACCATGGCCGTCACATCTGCCTTAGCATCGGCACCAAAGTAGGTTTGACCATAATACTGACCAATCACATCGTCAAAATACTCATTGGCAATCCCAAAAGCGTGTTTCGTCCACGATGACGCCTCAGGTTGACCCGCCAAAAACCGATCATACTGTCCGGCCAATTGACGTAAATCATCACTGAGGTAAGTGGCGCAGGTTAGCAATTCGTTAATCACCATCCATGCGTGCCATTCTGAATAGTTATCCGCCGTCAGTAGTTTGCTTAAATGCGGAAGATAAGCCGGTACAACCGCATTGACTTTCGCCGGTGTTTGCAGCATGTAAGTTGCAAAGGCTTGTGGGATCCCCAAATAACCGGCCGCATCTTCAAACGCCTGCCAGCTCAATGGATTGTCATACGTGCTATCTACCGCTAAGTCAACATTTGCTGGCACATAATCAGCCAAACGCCGATCAAATCGTTTAGCCGCTTCAACATATGCTGTTTGATCAGTCTGACTGAATCCCGCCGCAGCCAGCATGGCAGCTGCCATCTGCGACCACGCTGCCAGATCCGCCGCATTTTCGGCATCTTCCTGTTGGTACATCGCCGCATCAGGTAAAATCGTGTCTGGTCCGCCAAGATTCAGGATATTATGCTCGGCATCGTGCATATCAGCATCAACGTAGGGACTGATTGGTAAGACGTATTGGTCAGCAACCAGTTTGGGCATAGCGGCGCGAAATTGATCAAGCGTCGTGAGCGTCATCAAAAAGCTTATCCGGTCACGAACTGGCTCAATGCCTAGCTGCTGACGGCGGGTTTGGTCATTGGCTTTGGCAAACAACCGCGCTGCATACTGGAGCGGCAAAGTTTTGGCTGTTTGCATCATCGTGCTTAAGTCAGCCACTAGTTTTTGGCGAATATCATCGGTCAGATTACTATCCGCACTCACAACACTTTTGTCAGGTGGAATCGGCGTCTTGGCTTGCCATTCGCCATTGACGGCCAGGTACAAATCATCTTGAATTCTTGGTAATGTCATGCAATTGCCTCCGTTTTCATGTCGTAATCTCAGCATAGATTTAATCCGCCAAGGCGTCAATTGCTTGCACATCCTAGGCGTAACTACTATGTTGAAACTAAGCATAAATCGAAGGTGATAAGATGACATTGGAAAAATATCGTTTTGACGGCACTAGCACCTTTAACATTCAAGCGTTTGCGACCGCGCCGCCAGAACATTTTCAAAATAAAAAAGAGCAGATCAAAGCAGACATTGATCATAACATCAAGGTGCTCTCTAAAGTTCAGCAACACTTGGCGGCGCAGAAACAATACAGCGTCTTGATTATTTTTCAAGGGATGGATGCAGCCGGCAAAGACAGCATGATTGAACACGTCATGTCCGGCGTCAATCCGCAGGGAACCTCAGTGGTATCGTTTAAGATACCAACTGAGCTTGAACTAGGCCATGACTTTTTATGGCGCATCCATAACGCTTTCCCGGCTGGTGGCGAACTGACGGTGTTCAATCGCTCTCATTATGAAGAAGTGCTGGTCGACCGGGTTCATCCCGAGTTGCTATTAAAAGAAAACCTGCCGGGAATCGATACCGTTGCTGATGTCCATGACGATTTATGGGCCAGGCGCTTCAACGATATCAAGGCGCTAGAAACGTATGCCCACCGCAATGGCATCTTGCTGCTCAAGTTCTTCTTGCACATTTCCAAAGCCGAACAAAAAAATCGCTTCTTAAAACGAATCGAAATTCCCGAAAAGAATTGGAAGTTCTCATTGGCGGATATTCACGAACGCCGCTTTTGGGATGATTACCAGCAAGCTTATCAAGAGGCCATTCAGCACACCGCCACCAAAACAAATCCTTGGTACGTCATTCCGTCAGACGATAAGTGGTATTCCCGACTGGTTGTGTCCCAAATCATCAACCGCGAAGTCACCGCTTTGCCGCTAAAATATCCGGAAATCTCTACAGCTCAGAAGCAGGAGTTGGAACAGGCGATTATTGACTTAAAAGATTAGGTTTAAATAAAACTATTTTGGTTAAAATAAAAAGCGGGTCGACTTCCATCACCAAGAATTCGACTCGCTTTTTTATTAACCTTCACCCATTGCATACTGCTTGATGGCGACTGCTGCCCCATCATGATCATTATCAGGTACAACTGTTTTAATGACATCTAACACCTGAGGCAAAGCATTTTCCAAGGTCACCCCTAGGCCGGCTGCTTGCAACATTGGCAGGTCATTTTCACCATCGCCGAGTGCCATCGTTGCCGCCATTGGAATGTCGAATAAATGACTGAGCGTTTTTAACGCCGCCTCTTTCGACACTCCTTGCCGGACAATTTCCAGATAAGTTGCCTTCGACCGACTGGCAACCAACTGCCATTCCGGATGGGCTAAAACGATTTGTTCAGCACGATCGATCACGTCAGGCTCCCCCATACATAAAAGTTTATGCACTGGCAGACCGTTTGCTAACCCTGTTTCAATCGGAACTGTTTCCGGTGCAAAACCGGTGATCGCTGCTTCTTGCCGGGTCCACTGACTCGTATCAGCGACATACCAATGCGTGTCACTGAACACATTCAAGCTCAGTGTTAAGCTAAATAATGCGGTATAAACTTTGGCTGCAATTCCTGCTGGCCAAGGCGTCGTTGCCAACACTTTTAGCTTCTTATCATCGGTTGGCTGAGCAATGACCGCACCATTAAGACTGACAAGCGGCACCGCCAACCCCATTTGTTGCGCGAGCGCAGTCATGGCTAAAGGCGGTCGCGCCGAAGCAAGTACAAAAGTCCCGCCCGCAGCAACATAATGCTGAATTGCTTGCTTAACGCCGACAGTCAACTCGTGTTTTGAATTAAGCAGTGTGCCATCAATATCACTCAGAATCAACCGATAGTGCAAGAAAAAATCCCCTTCCCTGTGCCTTTGAACGTGCCCTATTGCATGAAACCTAAAACTGAATCTGCATCATTTGGCGGTTAATGAGCCGCTGGGTGTAACGGATCATTCAGTGCCGGAATACTTTCGCGGACCGTGAAGGCAAAGCCCAACACCGCTAATAAAATCAAACCGGTGGCACCGACAAACAACAACCGATAACTTTGCGTACCTTCAATCACCATTGCACCTAACAGTGGCCCCAGTGCCCGGCCCGCTGATGCAAAACCTTGAATCAATCCTTGATAACGCCCTTGTTGTGCAAGCGGCGTAAACAAAGTGACATAAGTTGAAACTGCCGGCAATGCCAGAATTTCGCCTAAAGTCAAAACCACCATGGCGACAATAAATGTCAGATATTGCCCGGAACCATTTAGCAAAATCAAAAAAGAACCGGCAAATAACACAAAACCACCGATCAACCGCAACCGGATATGCTGCAACAACCAGTGATCAAACGCAGTCAAAACCGGCTGGAACAAAACAATCAGCAGCGCATTAACTGTCCACAAAAAGCTGTAGTCCTTGACTGTAAGGCCTTCGCTTAACATAAAGGCGGAAATATTGCTTTGCCACTGTTCATACATTAACCACGTCACAAACAACGTCACCATCAGCATGATCAACCGTGGGCGCGCCGGATTGCGACTGCCGTGGGCGACTGGCTGTTCGGCGGCTGTCGGAGTTTCTTTTTCAATACGATAATGCCAGATCGCGACCACTAAAAAGACCGCAAATAGCAGCGCGGCCAATGCAAACACCATAGCAATCCCATAAGGCAAGACAAATCCGACAATCAGCGTGCCGATCACAAGTCCTAGATTTGATGTGAAATACAAAATATTAAACACCACACTTGGGCGCTTGTCGCGAATTCGCGTGGCATAAGAGTTAATCGCCGTGGCCGTAATCCCACTGCCAAAACCGGAAATAACCAGTAGTAACGGATACGCCGGCCAGCCATGGAAAAAGATCAATAAGCCAGTTGCGCCAAGATTCAGACAAATACCCGCCAATACCGTTCCATACGGTTGCCAATGGTCAAACAACCAGCCCCCGAGACTGTTGCCAATGACCATAAACATTGAATTCAAAAAAAGGACGATTCCCGCCACTGTGAGTGATTCACCCAAATATTCATGCATATAAATCGTTGTTAACGGCCAAATCAAACTAATGCCGGTATTGGTGATTAGTGATCCCAAAAACAACCACTTCATTGCCAAAGTCTTGTGCTGCACCATTCTCCCCCATTTCGTGTCACTGATACTGATCATAATCGAAACCAGCCAAACATAGCAACTTGAATGAGCAAATATTTAGGCGGTTATCATGATTCTGCCGTCAAGCCGCAAAATATAAATAGGCGTACCATCCTGAAGTGCCCCACAATCGTTAGAGTATCTGCCTAACAATTATGGGGCACTTCAAAAATAGTACGTCTTTATTTCGGAGTTGTAAATTATAGAACCAACCTCGATACTTGGCACATACTCACAATTAACCCAGATTTAACCCGCTATGCTTTAACCCAACGTCAACGCGGTAATACTTTCAATATGCTGCGTCTGCGGAAACATATCCACCGGCTGAGTTTCTTTGGCTGTATAACCAAACGCTGTCAGCAACTGCAAGTCACGCGCTAGGGTAGCGGGATTGCAGGAGATGTAGACCATCTTTGGCGGCTTCATATACCCCACCGCGTCGATAAAGGTTTTATCCAAGCCTTTGCGCGGCGGATCCACCATTAGGACATCAACGGGCAGGTCCGCGTCCTTCCACTTCTGCATGACGTCTTCTGCTTTGCCAACCTCAAACGTCACATTTTTGATGTGATTACGCGCTGCATTAGCCTTTGCATCGCGCACCGCTGATTCAACGACTTCGACGCCATAAACCTGTTTTGCGTGCCGCGCCATGGTTAAGGAAATCGTCCCGATGCCAGAATACGCATCAATCACGGTCTCCTTACCGGTTAACCCCGCTGCTTCAATGGCTTTCGTATAAAGCACCTCAGTTTGAATCGGATTAACCTGATAAAAACTGACTGGCGAAATCTGAAACTCACTACCTAATAGTTTGTCTAAAAGATAGTCACGGCCGTAAATTGTTTTTGACTTACGCCCGAGAATCACATTGGTACGTTGATCATTCAGGTTAACCACCACACTGGTGACCTCCGGAAGAGCCAACGTGATTTCTTCGACAATATCATTCAGATGCGGTACTTGCCATGTGCGCGCCACCAACACAAGCATCATCTGGTGCGTTGCCCGCCCACGCCGCACCATAATATTACGAATCACGCCGCGGTTCGTACGTTCATCATAAGGCGGCACCTGATATTTACGTAACAAGTCGCGAACCACAACGATTGCCTGATCGATTTTAGGATCCTGAATCAGAAAGTCCTCAATCGGCACTAAGTCATGGCTGTGTTTTTTATAAAAACCAGTCTGAAGTTCGCCACGAACCAACCGCACTGGCACTTGCGCTTTATTGCGATAACCTAGTGGATGCTTCATTCCGATTGTTGGCAACACTTTGATCGCCAAGTGGGCCTTTTTATAGAGTTCCTGGATCTGATGTTGTTTGAATTTTAATTGTGCTGGATAAGCCAAAATCGACAACGGGGCAATCCCGGTGCGAATGTAAGTACTATCAGCGCCGGCCACGCGATCAGGCGAGTCGGTCAGTCGCTTCACCACTTTGGCAAAACCGTATTGCTTCTGGGTCTTAAGCACATGTACCTGCATCTTTTCGCCAGGTAGCGCGTCTTCGATAAATAGCGGAAAACCCGCGACTTTCGCAACGCCCATGCCTTCATAAGTGAGATCCTCAATCGTAACTTCCAGATCCTGATTCTTGGTAACAGCTGGTTGGGCCAAATTAGTCATCCTTTTCATCTTGTGCGCCGATTTGACCATCGCCATCAATGTCGCGGTGGGAGATCGATTCGACTTCTGCCATGTAGTCTCTTTGCTTCTGGGCATCCGTCCCTAAATTCTTGGTTGGGATCTCATCTACATTAGCATACATCGCGATATGTTGCTTTAAATTAACAAACGTCATCGGTGCATCGCCGCCATATTCGCCATCCAGGTTGATCTTAAGCGTGTCTTGGCCGCTGGTTTTGACTTTCAACTTTTTGGTCTTGGTATAGACAATATTGGGATCGTCAACATGGCGTCCACCGTTGAAGACAAGCGCCATCAATTTCAACAAATTGGCCATGTTGGCAGTCTTGACAATAATCAGCGAGAACTTACCGTCACCCAACTCGGCATCCGGCACAATTTGTTCAAAACCGCCAACTGAATTGGTCAAACCAAGAAAGAACATGCTGGCCGGCCCATCATAGACACCACCGTCATATTCAAGCTTCATCGGCATCGTCCGGACCGCTGGCAACATTTCGGCGCCCTTAATGACATAAGCAAAATACCCAAAAATAGACTTGACTTCGGATGGGACCGAATAAGTCAATTCGCTTAACAAACCACCTGCTGCGATGTTCATAAAATAATGATGGTTTGCCTGACCGATGTCCATCGCCAAAGTTTGCCCTTTTAAAATAACCCGTGCCGCTTCAACCGGATCATCACGGGAAATCCGCAGTGCCCGCGCATAATCATTCGTTGTACCGGCAGGGATAATCGCCATTTTAGGCCGCTTTTTGGCTGGCGCAATCCCATTGACAACTTCATTGATCGTCCCATCGCCGCCTGCTGCCACAATGAGCTCAAAGCCGGCTTCAGTAGCCCGCTTTGCTTCTTCACGCGCGGAAAAAGGCTTTGGCGTTGTTTGAAAGGCCGAGCTTTCATAGCCTGCCTGTTCCATGATGTTTAAAATGTCAGGAACGAAACGTTTTAATCCTTCGTTCCCGGATGTCGGGTTGTAAATCAAGCGCGCCCGTTTTCTCATGACTCTCTGCTCCTTCAATGCACAAGCCAATTCCAAAACCAACTGACTTGCGGGTTCTTTTCACGTGGTCTAAGGTCATCACATTCTAAGCATGTTTAACCTGACCAATACCCGAAAAACGGCGGCCCAATGGTGTACCACGGACCGCCGTCAATCGGTTGCAATCGTATGTGGTCAATGAATACCGTACCACAATTTTCAATAAATGCCTTTAACGCTTTTTGATTTCTGTCATCAAAATCTGATTGACAACTTTAGGATTCGCCTGACCATGGGTTTGCTTCATGATCTGCCCAACCAGGAAACCAATTGCACGATCTTTCCCGGCTTTAAAGTCATCGATACTTTGCTGATTGTTGTCCAATACCGTGGTAATGATCGGGGTCAACTTAGCCGGATCGGAAAGCTGAATCAGCCCTTTTTCGTGAACCCACTGATCCGGATCGGTGTCATGCTGAATGATTTCCTTGAAGACCTTCTTAGCCATTTTACTGGAAATCGTGCCATCGCCAATGAGTTTAATCATGCCAGCCAAGTGTTCCGGTGTCAGCGCAACGTCACCAAGCTCCGTGTGTTTGGCATTGAGGTAACCGGAAACTTCACCCATTAACCAGTTAGACGCTTGCTTGGCGTCCGCACCTTGGGCAACGGTGGCCTCGAAGAAGTCAGACATTTCCTTGGTTTGCGTCAAGACGCCAGCATCATAGGCCGGAATGCCCCAGTCCTTAATGTAGTGCTCACGCCGTTCTGCCGGTGGCTGTGGCAACGTTGCCTGCACTTCATCAATCCACTGCTGGGAAACCGTAACTGGCGGTAAATCCGGTTCCGGGAAATAGCGATAGTCATCGGCGCCTTCTTTAACCCGCATCAAAATGGTCTCTTTAGTATCCGGATCCCAACGCCGCGTTTCCTGACGTACTTCACCGCCGCTAAGTAAAACTGCTTGCTGGCGCTTTTCTTCATATGCCAAACCATCACGAACATGAACAAAGGAGTTTAAATTTTTAATTTCGGTTTTCGTTCCAAAATGCTTTTGTCCAATTGGGCGAACGGATAGGTTGGTGTCGACCCGCATGGAGCCTTCTTCCATCTTGACATCGGAAGCGCCGGTAAACTGCACGATTTGGCGCAGGGTTTCAAGGTAGGCGTATGCTTCTTCCGGGCTTGTGATATCCGGCTTGGAGACGATTTCAACCAACGGCGTGCCTTGCCGGTTTAAGTCGACATAAGAGTAACCGTCGTCTTCATGCTGGTTCTTGCCGGCATCTTCTTCAACGTGCAGTTCCGCGATGCCGACCTTTTTCTTCTTCCCATCGACTTCAATTTCAACCCAACCGTTAGTGCCAAGTGGTTTTTCACTTTGCGTAATTTGGTAAGCTTTGGGGTTATCCGGATAGAAGTAGTTTTTACGGTCAAAATGCGTCTGCCGGGTGATGTCTGCATGCAACGCTAAGGCCACCATGATGCCAAGTTGGTACGCACCGCGATTGATGCTTGGCAAAACGCCCGGAAAGCCCCAGTCAATGACATTGGTCTCGGTATTCGGCTCTTGCCCGTAAGTGACTGGCGCTGGTGAGAACATTTTGGATTTGGTTTTTAATTCAACGTGGACTTCAAGCCCGATTGTCGTTTCAAAATTCATCTTACTTGCCTCCCGGGATCTGTGCTAAGTAGTCGTTTTGCGCTTCAAAAGCTGCGGCAACTTGGAAGATCGTACTTTCATCGAAATGTTTGCCAATCAGTTGCAAGCCCACAGGCAAACCATCAACAAATCCAGCCGGAACAGAGGCAGCCGGTAAGCCAGCTAAGTTGACCGGGATCGTCAAAATATCATTCATATACATGGTAACCGGATCGGTGACTTTTTCCCCAATCTTGAAGGCAACAGTTGGCGTGGTCGGTCCAATGATTAAATCATAATCCTCGAAGACAGCTTCAAAATCCCGGGTGATTAACGTACGTACCTGCCCGGCTTTTTTGAAGTAGGCGTCATAAAAACCAGCAGACAAACTGAAGGTTCCTAACATGATCCGCCGCTTTACTTCGGGTCCAAAGCCTTCGGAACGGGAACGAACATAGACATCTTCAATGTTGTGGACATCTTTGGCACGGAAACCGTAACGAATCCCGTCAAAACGTTGTAAGTTGGAACTGGCTTCGGAACTGGCGATGATGTAATAAGATGGTACGGCATATTGGGTGTGTGGCAAGGAAACTTCTGACACGGTTGCGCCTAAAGCTTCAAGTTGCTTAGCTGCAGCTTTGATTTTAGCTGCCACTTCAGGGTCGACCCCTTCACCCAAATATTCTTTAGGCAACGCAATCTTCATGCCTTTGATTGATTGCCCGATCTTGGCCGTGAAGTCCGGTACCGGCGTATCGGCAGTGGTGCTGTCGCGTTCATCATGTCCGGCAATCACATTCAGAATCTGAGCGGCATCTTTAACCCCGCGCGTCAACGTGCCAATCTGATCCAGACTGGAACTAAACGCGATGAGCCCCCACCGGGAAACCCGGCCATAAGTTGGTTTAAAGCCGACAATGCCGTTGAAAGCAGCAGGTTGGCGAATCGAACCACCCGTGTCACTACCCAAAGCGGCAATCACTTCACCGGCCGCCACAGCCGCTGCTGATCCACCTGAAGAGCCACCGGGAACGCGGCTGTGATCCCAAGCATTTTTAGTCGTTTTGAAAGCAGAGTTTTCAGTTGAAGACCCCATCGCAAATTCATCCAGATTGGTTTTACCCACATTAATCGCACCGGCAGCGGCCAGCTTCTGCATCACCGTTGCATCATAAATGGGATTAAAGTTTTCCAGAATTTTCGAAGCGGCGGTTGTCACAACGCCTTTAGTCACGATGTTATCTTTAATCGCGATCGGCACCCCGGATAACGGCTGATCATCGGCAATACCGGCTTCGTCAATTGCGGCTGCCTGCTTCTTGGCACCGTCCGCATTTATGGCAAGGAAAGCGGCCACTTCCGGATCGATTTTATCGATACCAGCCAGCGTCTCATCAACCAACTGGCGACTGGTCAGCTTGCCAGAACGTAACTGTTCATGAAGTTGATCAAGATTCGTTTTAAAATAATCCACGCCCTAGTCCTCCTCCTTGTCAATGATCGCCGGCACTTGAATATAGGTTCCTTTTTTAGTCGGAACGTTCTTAAGCAATTCGGCGACTGGTTCGCTCGGCTTAGCAACATCCGGACGCATCACGTTCTCAAGATGAATGCTTTGGGTGGTGACTGGTACATCCTTAGTTGAAACACTTTCCAATTGTTCAACCATATCCAAAATTTCAGAAAGCTGACCGGTATACTTCTCCAAATCGGCTTCGGAAAATTGCAGCTTAGCCAGACTGGCCACGTGTGCCACACTGTCTTTTGAAATCATGCTATCCCCGCTTTCATTTTCATTATCATTCGTAGTTTACCATAGTTTCCTTTAATAACTTCCAAATACATGCGTATAAAAGCCTTTGTCCCCAGAACTTCGCGAGACAAATGCCTGGATGCCTTGGGTACTTTGAATGGTAATTTCAATTGGCACACCGGATGGCAAATACTTATTGGCGGCAGTTGAAATGTACTGCGTGAAACTTTGAATTTCCGTCAAGCCATAGAACTGAGTGTTAACGGTAATCTTCATGCCGCTTAAATTGCCATCTTCATAATGCGCCTGAGCCGTGATCCCTGCTAAGGTCGGGAAGAAGCCTTTTACCTGATTTGTAAAACTCGAAAAGTCATTGGCAACCGTACTGTTAATCGCTTTATGGTCACTGACAACCGGCAGAATTTCATTTTGCTGATTAAGTTTCTTCCAGGAACCGAGATCCGTTCCACTCTTGCTGGTCGCGTGTTCGACATAAACGCCGCCAACCAGACTATCTTGTTCGGCGTTTTTGTAAATACCTACCAAAATCGGTACATCACTCGGCACTTTTTCCATTTTGCGTAGTCGTGCGACAACTTTTGCTGCCATGGCCTCGCCTTGTTTCTTCAGCGTTGCTTCGGAAATTTCGGTTTGATATTGCGCGCCATATTCGGTCTTGGTGTAGTAATCGACCTGATTCATGCCAAGCGCAATCGCAATCCCGCCTAGTTTCATGCTATTGCCGTCTTGCACCATGAAGTCCTGCTCCAGAATCTGCTGTAGATACATCGGATTACGGGTATCAGGATCTTTCTTCCCGTTATCAACCGGATTTAAGCCATCGGGATTGCTCTTTGACTCCCGCTTAAGCCAACTTCTTGCTGTTGCCGTGCTCAATAACTGCCCTTCTTCAAACGAATATTTATCCGTTGAAAATTGGGCTTTGGCCAAACTCTCCAAGCCACTTTCCATACTCTTGATGTTAAAAGTATTTTCGCCTTGATCGTTTTGTTGCAGCATCAAACCACGTGCACTGCTGGTCTGATAGCGGCCATTCTTGATCACGCCTTGGTACATACTATTATCAACCGTTCCAGTCGTTTGGTAGCTGCCGGTTTTGGTTCCACCGGTGCTACTGCTGCCGCTGTCAAGATTTAGCTTGCCGCACGCCGCCAACAGCACAATGGCGCCTGTCAGTAAGGTTAACGTAAAAAATTTCTTCATTGATGAAGTTCCTCAATTCTTCAAGTTCGTCAACAACGCTGTCTCATCCATAATTGGAACATTCAAATCCTGTGCTTTGGTCAGTTTGCTACCAGCTGCATCCCCGGCAATGACGAGATCGGTTTTCTTCGACACTGAGCCAGTTACTTTTGCACCCAGCTGCTCTAAGCGTTTCGTCAATTCCGGCCGGGAGAACTCGGCAAACTTGCCGGTGATCACCACGGTCTTGCCAGAAACAAAACTATCGCTTACTGCCGGACGGGTTGGACCGGTATAACGCAGGTTAACACCGGCAGAGCGCAATTGTTCAACCAATTTCTTCACCGTATCCGTTTTAAAATAGGTGACAACCGCTTCGGCAATGGTTGGCCCGATATTCGGAATTGCCGCAACTTGGTCTTGGTCGGCTGCCATGAGCTCATCCAAACTGCCAAAATGCTCGGCCAGAATACGTGCCGCTTTGCCACCGACATGGCGAATGCCCAACCCAAAGATTAGGCGTTCGACAGAATTTTGCCGACTATTATTAATCGCATTTAACAAATTATTAATTGATTTTTCTTTGAACTTATCCAGCTTTTCCAAGTCAGTGGCCGTAAGTCGATAAAGATCGGCGACATCCGTCACAAGCTTCTTAGCCTGCAGTTGCGCGATGATTTTCGGACCTAATCCATCAATATTCATTGCATTACGCGAGGCAAAATGGGTCAACTGTTCTTGTACTTGCGCCGGGCACATCGGATTGATGCAGCGTAACGCCACTTCATCATCAAGGTGAACCAGTTTTTGACCGCATGATGGACATTCTTCCGGAATCGGCGCTGGTGGGGTATTGGCTGGCCGTTTTTTAACCAGTACGCGTGAAACTTCCGGGATAATATCGCCGGCTTTATGCAACATGACAGTGTCGCCGATGCGGATATCCTTATCCCGAATCATGTCGGCATTGTGCAACGTTGCCCGTGCGACTGTTGTCCCAGCCAACTGAACCGGATCCATCACCGCAGTCGGCGTCACAACCCCGGTTCGACCCACCGTCCACACGATATCGTGAATCACCGTTTTGGCTTCTTCCGGGGGAAACTTATAGGCAATTTCCCACCGCGGTACTTTGACGGTGTTTCCGAGTTGGGCCTGCAAAGCCAAGTCATTGACCTTTAGCACAATCCCATCGATTCCATACGGCAAAGCATCCCGATCACTGGTGTATTTCGTTATATAAGCATCGATCGCTTGCATATCACTAGCCACTTCGGAACTTGGATTGGTTGTGAACCCAAGATCCTGCATAAATGCGATCGCCTCATGCTGGGTTTTGACATTAAACCGATCGGCGTCAATTAACGTGTAAATAAACGTATCCAATTCACGCCCGGCAGTGATTTTAGGGTTGAGCTGTCGCAACGAACCGGCCGCAGCATTACGCGGGTTGGCAAATGGCGTGTCCCCATCTGCCTCCTTGCGTGCGTTTAATTTGGCAAACGCAGCTTTAGGCATATAGCACTCACCGCGCACTTCAAGCGATAGTGGCCGCTTCAAAGTCTTAGGCACCGAAGCAATGGTTAAAACATTTTTCGTCACATCTTCGCCGATATTACCATCGCCACGGGTGGAGCCTTGCACTAAGCGGCCATTTTCATAAATAAGCGACAAAGCAAGGCCGTCAATCTTCAATTCAACATTGTAATCAACCGCATGCCCCACATTAGCCTGCATCCGCGCATCCCATTCGCTAAGTTCTTCAAATGAAAAGACATCGCCCATTGACAGCATGGGAATCGGGTGCCGAACTTTGGCAAAATCCGAATTAATCACATCGCCAACTTGCTGCGTCGGTGAATCAGGCGTCACCAGTTTTGGAAAAGCGGCTTCTAACGCTTGCAAGTCACGATAATGATCATCATAAACATTATCTGTGACCGTTGGAGCGTCTTTGGTGTAATACTCCAAGCGCCATTGATTTAACTGTTTTCGAAGCTTGGCAATCTCGGCTTCGGCTTCTTCAAGTGTAAATTGAGCAGCTGGTTTACTTAACACGGCGAACCTCCTTATTCACTACGCGGTTAACAACCTTTCATGCATCGTTAAGCTTCAACTTTTTTAATCGGGGCAAACGCAGCTAATAACCGTTTAATCCCCATCGCTTTAAAGGCTATATCAAGTTCCTGATCGTCACCGGTGCCGGTTACTTTGACCACGGTACCGATTCCCCATTTACGGTGTTCGACTTTATCGCCGGCTTCCCAGCTTGTCTTACCGGCACCAGTGGTTGGAGCCGGTTTAACGGTTACCGGCGTCCCGGTGGTTTCAGGATGACGGCTATAAGGCGAACTAAAGGCGCGATCGGTGCGGTTGATGAACGGTATATCACTTTTCGGCTGGGCAGCACCGGAAATATCAAGCAATTCAGGATCAATTTCTTCAATAAAACGGCTCGCCGGATTATTTTGACGCTGACCATACAACATCCGGGCATAGGCATTGGTCAAATATAACTTTTGTTTTGCTCGGGTGATCCCGACGTAAGCCAATCGCCGCTCTTCTTCAAGCTCGCCTTCATCCATGGCCGCGCGACTCAACGGGAAAAGCCCTTCTTCCATGCCCACCAGAAAGACCACTGGAAATTCCAGTCCCTTAGCCGCATGCAACGTCATCAACGTCACTTCCTGGGCATCTTCTTCAACTTCATCTTGATCAGACAACAGCGCCAATTCAGCTAAAAAGTCGACAAAAATATCACTGTCTTCATTTTCTGGCTGGTAGCGCGCATCAAATCCTTGGGTCACTGACAAAAGTTCTTCAAGGTTTTCCACTCGCGTTTCGGCTTCCAAGGTGTTGGCGGCACGTAACGTCCCTAAATAACCGCTATCATCCAGAATTGCCTGCATCATTTCCGTAACGTTCAAATCTTTCCGCCGCTGACCAAGTCGTTGAATCATTTTACCGAATTGGGCTAGATTGCCGCGGGCTTTGCCTGAAATCGGACTAAGCTCAGCATTTGCCGCTGCTTCCAAGAGTGACCAATCATGCTGATTAGCAAAGGCTTCCAGTTTAGCAACACTTGTATTGCCAATCCCGCGCTTAGGTTCATTCACGATCCGATTAAAGCTCATATCATCATCCGGATTGACGACCAACCGGAAATAAGCCAAGGCATCGCGAATTTCCTTACGATCATAGAATTTATGTCCGCCCACCATTTTATAAGGAATGTTGGACTTCACGAACGCTTCTTCAATCGCACGGGATTGGGCGTTTGTCCGATATAAAATCGCAAAGTCCCCGTACTTGCGGTGATGTTCTGCCATTTCCGCTTCAATGCGGCGAATCACAAAAATGGCTTCATCGGTTTCGCTTTGAGCCCGATAATACGTGATCTTGTCGCCGGTGGCATTTTCCGTCCATAACGTTTTGGCCTGGCGATTCAAGTTGTTTTTAATCACATCATTGGCAGCACTCAGGATTGTCTTGGTTGAGCGATAATTCTGCTCAAGCAAAATGACTTGGGCTTTAGGGTAATCCTTTTTAAAGTCCAGAATGTTTTGCATATTAGCGCCGCGCCAACCGTAAATACTCTGATCGGCATCCCCGACCACGCACAGATTGTGATAACCTTCCGCCAGCATATGCACGAGGCGATATTGGGCTTCGTTCGTATCCTGATACTCATCAACGTGAATATACCGGAATTTGCGCTGGTAAAAGCCGAGCGTTTCGGGATCCTTTTCAAATAACACAATGGTCTGCATGATGAGATCATCAAAGTCCAGTGCCTGATCACTGCGCAGGCGTTTTTGATATTCCGCGTAAACTTGGGCCACAGTTTTGGTAAATGGGCTGTTGGCCTGCTCGTCTGAATAAGTTTGCGGGTCGATTAGTTCGTTTTTGGCACCCGAAATCGCGCCAAGAATCGACTTAGGATCATAACGCTTGGGATCCAGATTGAAGTCAGCCAAAATGTGCTTAACCAAAGTGAGTTGTTCGGCTGGATCAGCAATCGTAAACGCCCGATTGTAACCGAGTTTGTCAATGTCGCGCCGCAAAATACGAACACACAATGCGTGGAACGTTGAAACCCAAATATCGCGGGCAATTTCAGGATCGACCAGTTTACCCACCCGTTCCCGCATTTCCCGCGCAGCCTTGTTCGTAAACGTAATGGCAAGAATGTTCCATGGATTAACGTTTTTTTCTTCAACTAAATAAGCAATTCGGTGGGTCAAAACCCGCGTCTTGCCAGAACCGGCCCCTGCCATAATCAAAACCGGTCCTTCAGTGGCTAACACCGCCTCTGCCTGCTTATCATTCATACCCTTTAATGCGGCATCCATTACCATTTAACGAATCGTCCTTTCAGAAAAGCCAAGTGAAAAATTCCTTGACCTATTGTACCAAACTTTGGCGTTAAGCGTGAGCCAGACAATCACGATAACGCGTTCTCCGGCGCAAGGGCTTGCGTGTAAGTAGGGCTTTTGGTCGCAATGGCCACGCCCAAGGCCACTAGTTCTCCTTTACGCCCATAACGCGCTCCCCGGCGCAGGAGTCGGCTCGCGCTCACTATAGCGCATATTCATTGCGTTGCCCGATGACTCTGATACACTTAAGTAAAGAAGTTGGAGGATGCAACGATTATGGAAATGAGAAATGGACGAAATTCTTTTTTCGATGGCGGCTTATTGGCTTATATTGGCTGGGCCATTCTTGGTACAGTGATCACAATCGCCACGTTTGGCATCTGCTATCCTTGGGCGTTGACCATGTTGTATGGCTGGAAGATCAACCATACCGTGATTGAAGGCCATCGGATGCATTTTTACGGTTCCGCTGTCGGTTTATTTGGCAATTGGATTAAGTGGCTGCTGCTATCGATCATCACGCTTGGCATTTACAGTTTCTGGGTCTTTATCAAGCTAGAAGATTGGAAAGCGCGCAATACCCGATTTGTTAGCTAAAGACCATTTATAACCAGCATGTCATCAGTCGATTCAAGAAGGGTATTGGGATGAAAAAGATTTGGTTGGGATTGGGTGTTTTACTATTGTTGCTAGCGGCTGGCTGTGGGGTTTCGCGGCAAGCTGCTAAGTCAAGCCGCTCCTCTGCGCCAGTTCGCAGTCGGCAGGCCAGCGCCGCTTCAACGCCGCCGCGCCCGACCCGACTGGCGCAATTGAAGGCCAAAAGCAAAACACAGTTAGTTTATGCTCCTTTTGGCGACAGTCTTTCAGTTGGCCTTTTTGCCGATAAAAAAGCCACTCGTTTTACATCGCTTTTTGCCCGGCAGCTGGCCCGATTAACCAGCAAAACCGTCACCGAGGCCGGCATTGCGGAAGTGGGAAAAACGGCTACTAACTTGGGCGTCCCCGCTTTACCGCAACTCATTGCTCAGCATCCGGATGTGATCACTATTGAGTTTGGCACCAATGACGCTGTCGGTGGCGCAACCCCAACTGCGCTCGCTGCCTATCAACAAGCACTGACAACCATTGTCACCACGTTGCAAAAAGAAACCTCGGCACAACTGATCCTCATGACAACCTGGTCACCAAATCAAGGGCCCTACGTTAATGCCGACTTGAAATTCGATGCCGTTGTTAAAGCAGTGGGGCAAACCTACCAGGTACCGGTCGTTGACTTGGCAACCATCTGGCAAGGTCATGATGATGTCACCGGACCGGCTGGCACTGTCATTCCGGATTTCACTGCCAATGGCCCCCGGGATACGTTCCACCCTAATCAACGCGGCCATGATCAAATTGCTGCTCAACTCATTAAAACTTTGGAGGAATGATACATGCAAACACCGTTAAGATTCTGCCCTAACTGTGGGCAACCGATTAAACCGGACGATGACTTTTGCCCAAACTGCGGCTTTGATTTACGGTCAGCCCGCCTGCAAGCGCAGCAAACAAGCGAAAACGAAGCGTCCACGCCGCAACCGCCAACGACCCCTGCATCAACAACTGCAGCAGCCCCAGCGCCAACCCGACATACGCCGCACTCACATCGGCGCTGGCCATGGATTGTCGGCATTGTCGTCATCTTAATAGCCGGTTGTGCCTATTTAGCCGGCGCCGCCTATTATAGTCAAGACCGGCAAGTTGCCGAGCTTGCCGAAGAAATGACAAGCGGCGATGCTGATGATATGGCGGAAGTTGCCGTTGCCAGCGATGGAACGCCTTTGCATGAAGATGACCTCAAACCACTGGCCCAACTCATTGAGGATCGCCATTATCGCAGCCTTTTAAATACCATGATTCGGGCTAAGTCCACCAGCGGCATGGTACAGGTGGTCAAGCGAGGTCAGGAAATGCTGTTTTTCCCGAAGTATAAAGTCAAGCTTGGAACCACCGCGGTAACCGTGAAGACTAACCTTAAAAACGCAGCGTTAACGCTGAATCATACGCCGGTGCAAGCTGCCAATCATAATGGTCAATACACGATCAACAATCAACTTCCGGGCCGCTATACCCTTAAACTCAGCGGCACGCATGACGGTGCTACTAAAGATTTCACCCGTGACGTGATCGTTCCCCTGAAAGGCCAAGCCGCTGCACTCACTTTAGACGCAGCAGCTGCCTCGTCCAACACCGCCTCGTCATCGTCACAGGCTTCACAAACAAGTCGTGACACTGATGACGACGATGATGATGACTATGACGACAATGGCGTGACCAAAACCAACCGCACCTACCCATCTGACACTTCAAAACGCAACGATAATCACTCAACCAGCGGCATTGTTGGCCGGTGGGAATCCGGCGATCGGGCAACGTTCAATTTCAATAGCGATGGCACATACACAGCAACTAACAACAACACCCCAAGCAACGGTACTTGGGAGGTGGTTTACCGCGATGATAATATTTTAAACATCAAATTCACGAAACCAGATGGCACCAGCGTGGTTGAACCATTTGCACTCGATGATGGCGACTTAATCGAAACCAACCTCAAGATCAAATGGGAGCGTGATTGATTCACGTTTCGATCATGCTGAACGACGGTGTTGCCTGCAGCTTAACTTGGCTATTAAGTTCATGGTGCTATACTAATGGCAGAAGTTAACATTCAATAGCAGGAGGCGAAGTATGATGTTATCGGAAAAATGGCGGCCTTTAATCGTTACTTTGAGTGTTATCGCAGCAATCTTTACCGCCTTATTCGTTTTAGCATTCGTTACCCACGGCTGGACAGCCATTGCCCCTGATACCATGATGCACGGTTTTACATCTTGGGCTTCATCCTGGCATATGGGTGGCTGCATGCGTTAGTCAGTTAATAGTTTCAACCGATAAACTTTTGATCCACGGTGTCTTTTTTCAGGCAGCGTGGATTTTTTATTTGCGCATTGTCAACGTAAGCAGAAAATAACTTGCCTTTGCAAACATACGTTCGTATAATAGCCACAGAGGTGATTGATATGCGCTATGACTATTCGCATGAACCGCATCGCGTCATTTTTTTGATCGACAACAAGTCCTTCTATGCATCGGTTGAAAGCATCGAGCGTGGACTTGATCCACTCAAAACCGTCCTCGTGGTGATGTCCGAACAGGAAAATACGAACGGCGGTTTAATTTTAGCCACATCGCCAATGGCCAAAAAAATGTATGGTCTCAAGAGTAACGTCAGCCGGCAACGCGATTTACCTAATGAACCACATTTAATTGTCGTGCCCCCGCGTATGAACCTTTACATTAAGAAGAATCTGGCTATCAATGACATTTTTCGTCAGTTCGTTGCCGATGAAGATTTATGGCCATACTCGATTGACGAATCCATTCTCGATTTAACCCATACTTGGCGACTTTTTGGCAAGACACCACGCGCCGTTGCCAAGTTAATTCAGGCAACGGTTCACCAACAGCTCGGTTTACGCACCACTGTCGGTATGGGTGAGAATCCAGTCCAGGCCAAGATAGCACTGGATGTATACGCCAAGCACAATTCCGATTTACTCGGCGAAATTACATATGCAACGGTGCCTGAAACTATCTGGCGAATCAAGAATATGACGGATGTCTGGAGCATCGGTCACCGTACCGCCGCACATCTAGCACGAATGGGCATCACAAGTATGTATGAACTTGCTCACGCCAATCCGTACGCCTTAAAACAAGAGCTGGGCATTCTTGGCACGCAGCTTTTTGCGACCGCATGGGGCATTGATCGCACCAAGATTAGTCAGCGGATCGTCACGCGCCAGCCAAGTATCGGTAATTCTCAAGTGCTGCCACGCGATTATCGTAATCAGTTCGAAATCGAAATTGTGATTAAGGAAATCGGCGAACAAGTGGCCGCCTGCTTGCGTCATCACCGCAAACGGGCCGGTGAAATCACACTTGGAATTGGCTTTTCATACGCTGAGAGCCAAGCAGACGGTCGCACTGGGTTTTCACAAGCTAAACGAATGCTGCCAACGAATCGCGACTCAGATATCGTGACGACTTTACGCGAAATTTTTCGCGATAACTGGCATGGCGAAGTCGTTCGTAATGTAGCAGTCTACACCTCCCGCTTGGCCCCGGACACCGGCGAACAACTCAATTTTTTTGAACCGATCGATCAGCAAATCAAGGCAACAAACCTGGAACGAACGCTTGATGCGATCCGCAATCGATTCGGCTTTAAAGCACTCGTCTACGCCAAAAGCGCCATGCACGGCGGTACCGCCATTCAGCGCGCATCACTTGTAGGAGGCCATAATGGTGGCAATAGCTATGACTAACGATCTCAAGATTATCATGGAACGATTGACCCCGTTATTTAAACGGCGCCGGAAAACACGGTACTGGATTTCACTTGTCAACCAGACCTACACGCCGGCATTTAACTTCTTTTTTAACATCCAACCAAAAGATCAACGCCTGCGTTCCATCCCCTTGCACAGCCTGCACAACTATGATCTGGCGCAATTAGAGCTTTTTATCGGCTTACTGCGGCAACAGACCCGCCTAACCATTGAATTCATCGGTTTCGAGGAACTGCGCTGGCCGCGAACCAATCGGCTCATTCAACGACGCCCACGTGCAGACGAAACGTGGCCCAATTAAGCGATCCGACACTTTTTATCATGCCGATTGGTAACGGTGCCAAGGTTTAGTGCTTCGTTTTACTGAACCCATTAGCTGAAAAAAGACCTTAGCGCAACTGAAATTGTTAAACGCTAAGGCCAATTTTTTAAACATGCTATTTCCGGTTTCGAGAACATCCCAAAACGGTGAACTTACCTTCGATTATTTGTTAATAAGCAATGGTATATGAATGACGTTTATCTAAGACAAAAGCCTCTGCCATCTCCGGACCGTGTTGCGCGAGAATCTGGTCTGCCAGATACGCTTGAAGATCTTCATGAAAATACGTCTCTAAACCAAAACTCCACGCTTGAAAAACATGTTTTCCCTGACGACGCCCAGCTTTGTAATTTTCATAAATAGCATGGTAGATCGCGCGCCCAGTTAAATGAACCCTCACCGGAAGGACTAAGCGTTCACCGCCGCGCTGAAATCGGGCATTAACTGTCCGGAAAGTCATAAATCGAATAATGAGCAAGACACTTGGAATCATAATGCCCAACCCTACCAATGCAACAAAAATAGTGCCCATTACAAAACCAACGGCACTGACTGCCAAAGCACCCGAAATAACAACGCTCAGGCCAATGACAAACAAAATCAATAATAGCGCCGGAAATAAAGCAACTCCGGCTACTAACACCCAGAGCAATAATTTAAATGCGATTTTCATAAAGCCTCCAAAAAAACATGCCGCTTATTCTACCGAAATCAGATGAACATCACTGACGCCGCGAATATCGCCAAGTTTGGTTACTAAATCATCAATGGTCCCTTGCAGTGCCGAAATATCAAATGAGATCACAACACTAGCCCAATTATGGATTGGAATATTCTGGTTAATCGTCACGATGCTGGCCTGTGCATGCGATATGACCGTCAAAACTTCTGACAAAATACCGCGATCGTGATGGAGCATTAATGAAATGACCGCCTTTCGCGATGCCATTTCATGATCAGGCAGGAAAACATAATCTTTGTACTTGTAATAGGTGCCGCGAGAAATGCCAACTTGCTTAACCGCCTCGCTGACCTGTTTAACTTCACCATTTTGGAGTAAGGTTCGTGCGGCAATCACTTTGCCAACCACATCTGGAAGAATTGAACTGTCAACAATATAAAACTGCTTCACGCAAAATCCCCCCAAAATAATTGACAGCCACCACACCTTACGAACTACCTGATAGCCGTTTGAATATGTTCATATTGTAACAGTCATTGTCACTTCTGCAAAGTAATCGTTAAACTGTAACCGACTTGACATGTTGTGATACCTAATAAACCCTGTCGTTTAAAAGATTTCGCCAGGCCATGAATCATCAACCGAATCAATCGTTAAATGGACACATATGCAACGATCATCACAGCAACTCACAGGTAAGGGCTTTAAACTCAAGGATTTTTGCAGTAGGCTGATGGTGACTTTTTATTAAGAAAATATGATGATTTTGACGGGCGTAGAAACCTGCGTGTAGAGGTTGGAAAATTTCCACGCGTCAGGGCTCCACACCTGCTAGTTTCGAAACGCAATCAGTTAGTTAAGACCCAAAAAAGAAGGCTTTTAAATGAAGGCACGGCAACCCTATCATCTGTCATGGCAACTATTGACAGCAGTCATTATCATTGGTTTCGTCATCTTTGTAGAATATTGGCCACATGTCACTGACAACACACTAATGGGCGGTGCTTTGGTCAGTGGCGGCCTGTGTATCGGCACCTTACATAAGGCACATCAATCAGCCCACCACAAAGAAAAGTAATGTTTGAAGGCAACGACCAGCAAAATAAGCTGCAGAGTAACCTGCAACTTATCAACGGATTCAATTAATTTGTCTAGTTTGGCATTTTGGCAAGAAATGGGCGTGCATAATTGACTTTCCCGTGCACACTGGCTAGAACACCGGGCACGAGTTCCTTAATGAGATGATCTTCGGCAACAATCGAAAATGGCGGTTCAAGTTTGTAGGCGGCTGCTTTACGAAATCCGAACCGGCCGAAGAATTGACGATCACCAATCGCACTGACAAAATCGCGGCGTAGATCGGTTGCCCGCATATCAAGCTCAGAGACAATGGCCGTGCCTAAACCGCTCCCTTGATACGCCGGTGCGACTGCTAACGGCCAAAGTGCTACTCCGTTCATATGCGCATCCGGCGTAATCGTTGCCGCCGTCATGAGCCCATAGCCGACTAAATGTCCATCAATCATGGCAACGACTTCTAAAGCCGCTTCATAATCAGTGGTTCGCCTCAATTCTGCTACGAGCGCTGCTTCGTCATGATAGCCGCGCTTACTGGCGCTAAATGCGGTATGCAATAATGCGTCTACATCAGCAAAATCACTCTGCTGTATTCGTCGGATGGTCATAAGGGTCTCCTTTTTAGTGCTTATTTGTTTGCTTCACACTGCTTGAGGGGCGTTTGGGGATCGGCGCCCAATAAATGTGATTTGCTTTTACCTATCAAAAATCATGTCTGACGCTTCACTATCCACCCGCACGTCCAGAAAAGCTACTGTTACTCGGACTTGGGATGGTCGTTTGATGCAGCGTCAGTTTCTTTGGACGCACCGGCTGTCGATGACGTTGTGCTTGACGATGATTTTGTTCCCGGCTGCTTTTGTTTAGGTGCCGTCGCCTCATCCGGGAAGATTAAGGTGAAGGTCGTTCCTGAACCCAACTTGGAATCCACCTCAATTGTTCCGCCATGTAAGCCCATTAATTGATGAACAATGGCCATACCAAGTCCGGATTCGCCGTATTTCGTATTTTTGCGTGATGGGTCGGCTTTGTAATAGCGTTCCCAGATATTCTTCATTTGATCTTTGGACATGCCGATACCGGTATCACTGACGGTAAATTCGGTTTGGTGATACCCTAATTTACCGCCAATCGTAATCTGCCCGTTTTTGGTGAATTGAACCGCATTTTGGACAATGTTAAACAGAATCTGGACAAAACGATCATGGTCAGCGTAGGTCGGTAATTGGGCTGGCGCTTTAATCGTAATGGTATCGCCTGCTTCTTCGGCCTTTTGCGTTAGCTGCTCGGTAATGTTGTCAAGATCTTTACGGGCATTAAACGTGTGCTTGCTTAAAAGAATCTGATTGGTGCGAATCTTTTCGTAATCAAGGTTTTCATTGACCAATCTAATCAGCCGATTCGTTTCATTGCGCATCAATTCGATACTTTTCCCTTTGCTTTCTTCAGGGATCGCATCGTAAGCCAACCCTTCCAACAAGCCATTAATCGTTGTCAGCGGGGTACGCATTTCATGTGCTGCATCCGCCATGAACTGACGCCGGCGATCTTCTTGCCGTTGGATTTCCTGTTGGCTTGCTTTTAACGAGTTCACCATATCGCGAAAATCATCCGCTAATTCGGCCACTTCATCATGGCTGCGGCTTTTCATTTTAACGGTCACGTCATAATTACCTTCCGCAACCTGATGCGTCGCCTGACGTAACTGATTAATGCGACGAACCTGATAAGAAGCAATGAAGTAACTAATGATGAAAGCTGCTAATGTTGATAGCACAAATGCGATCAACAAATTGTGTTCGGTTTTGTTAATCGAACTTTGGATCTGCTCTACCGGCGCAAATGCAGCAATGACAAATAACAGTTTTTCACTTAAGAAAACCGGCTGATAATAAATCGTCATGCTTTGTGCGCTACCGCTAATCGGATTCGTCATCATTTCCGGCACTGCCACTGCTGATCCCTGCTTCAACTTTTTCCAATAACTCGCTTTAATCGCAGTCATCCGACCCTTTTGCGAAACGGGATATTTTGCAACGTTATTCGCATCATAAATAACAAAATGAACATGCTGATCACTCAAAATTTCTTCGGCATTCTGAATAAACCGCGCATTGATGACATACGTATTTTCGTCAACCGCGTTATTTTTCAAAACATCCGTATACTGTTCAAGTTGTTTGAACCCATTTTCCCAAACCGTATTGGTGGTTGAGCGAATAAACAGAATCGACACGATCACCAGCGTCACCATGATGACCGAAAAAAAACCGATTAGCTGTTGATAAAGCATTTTCATTGATCAAGCCCCGAATCATCAAACTTATACCCAACGCCCCAGACTGTTTGAATGATTTGTGGACCGACTTTTTCAATTTTTTGACGTAATTTTTTGATATGCGCATCAACGGTTCGTTCATCGCCATAGTATTCATAGTCCCAGACCAGCTGCAGCAGCTGTTCGCGTGAGAAAACCTGTTTGGGACTCTTGGACAAGGTATGCAACAAATCAAATTCTTTGGGCGTTAACCCTTCGATCTGTTTGCCGTTCAAATAGGCTTCCCTAGTCTTTGTGCTGAGTTTAAAGTGATCGGTTTCAACATCAAACCCGTCTGCTTTAGTTTCCGGCGTTGCTTGTTCCGCGCCAGCTTCGGCTCCAACCTCGGCGCGCCGATGCAAAGCCTTAATCCGCGCAATTAATGTAATCGGCGAAAACGGCTTGGTGACATAATCATCAGCGCCGAGCTCTAACCCCAAAACCTGATCACTTTCGGTATCACGCGCAGTTAGCATAATTAGCGGCACTGTTTCGCTAATTTGCCGAATTTCCTTAGCCACCTGCATCCCGTCCATTTTCGGCAGATTCAGATCAAGCGTAATGATATCAAAGCTGTCAGGTGCCTCTTTGAATTTCGCCAGTCCTTCTTCACCATCATAGGCGTTGACAACTTCCCATTTTTCTTTTTGGAAGAACATGGCCATCATTTCGGCCACACTTGTATTATCTTCAATCATTAATAGTTTCACTGCTGAATCCCTCATTTCACAGATCTTTAAAACCTTTACGGCGTTTAGGCCTTGGCGCATCATCCGGCGCAACATAATCATACGGCAGCGCATCGTGTGCCTCCAGATAATGCTTCAGTCGACTTTCGGTATAAACAAAACCGGGCAAGAATAACAAAACAGCCAGAAAAAGCCAGATAATAAAATAGTTATCCCACGCTAACCGGTGAATTGCCCAGCCAGCAAGTCCTTCAACGGCGCCTGTGGCAATTAACGCCTGATAAAACCACCTTTGTGCCAACCGAAAACTATCAGCGTTGACACTGGCGAGATACGATGTGTAGCCCCACAGGCCGGTTTGATGACGCGGTCGAAAAATAGCAAGAAGGATGCCCATTAGTAATTGCATGCATCCTGCAACAAGTAAGATCATAGACATGCCCCCATAAAAATAGCTTAAAACCTAAGTGTGCGTCAGTACAATGATAACTGCAAATGTTTTGACAAGTTTAATTATACCGTGGTAATATATCATTTGCACCTTCTTGGGGGTGTAATGGTCTCGACATTGCTTTTCGCGCATGCGGTGCACCTCGGAGGCTCGGCTCCGTCATCAACGGAACAGTTAATATAACTGCAAAGAACGAAAATTCTTACGCTTTAGCTGCTTAATAACCAGCTAGCGTGATCCTTCCGACTTCGCTCAAGGGTCGGGTCTGGGTCTCAAATCATTGAGCTACGGTTGATGTTGCCACCTGAGGCATCAACAAGAGACTAGTAGGTTAGCTGCCTTGTGTTAGCCTTGTCGGTTGGCGCGACATCGCAGCGAATTTTAAATAAATCGGCTATGGGTGTAGAGCCGCATGTAGCAGGGGTGATGGACAGGAGTTCGATTCTCCTCACCTCCATTTTGACCCTTTTTCTTGTTTCTGGTTAGTCCCGAAATGCTGTTAAATCAGCGTTTCGGGGCTTTTTATTTTGTGCTGTTTAGGGGTGTTTTTGAAGTGAAGTGCACAAAAAGTGTACGTTTAGTGTCCGATCTTAGCTGTTGAAATCCCCTATTCAAAGTGAGTTCAGTCCATAAGAATCTCACTTAACGTGACCAAATAAACTTCACCTTTAACCAGTTACATTTGTTAAAATACGGATATTAAACGAAAGAAAGAAATCATCAACCTTCGCCATTGTTTTTGTGCCAGCTATGACCCACCGCAACTCTAGAAAGGAATGTCAAACTTGAAAAAAGCCAACCATTTACCACTCAGTATCATAACAATTGTTGCTGGCAGCCTCAGCATCATTGCCGGCGCTATGAATCTTGCTTCAGGCATCTTACTACTGGTGAAAAGCCGCCATTCGCCATCATAAATTGTTGAATGGCGACAATCAAATATCATGAAATGAAAAAAGCCCGTTGCAACGAGCTTTTTTTTGTTATTGTTCAAATTTCAAACTAGGCGATTAACTAAACCCGAGCCGCGTAGTAACGTCTCAAGCATGTCCAACCTTCTGCTGCTTGCGAGTCTCAGGTTGATGCTTGCCGGTTTTGGTTGCTGTCACCCCGTCAAAAGTCAATAAGGCCGATTGATAGTCACCGATCAATTGGGCTTGTTGCCGGTTAGCGCCATTGAATTGGATCGGTAAGCGAACGCCAACCCGCTGCAAGACATCACCGGAAACCGGCCCAGTGTGACCGTTTACCCAATAACGTTGGTTTGGCTGGGCAACCGGTATCTTCATATACTGCACGGCGCGGCTGTCTGCATCGGCAAGGACGCGGAAGAAGCCTAAGACTAAACGCTTGCGGGAATGATCGCTTAGCAGCCATGCTACTTGATTCTGGCTGTTGGATTGACGTGGCAAAAGCAGCCGAAAATCACCATTTAAGACTAATGGTTGTAATTCATGATAATAAGCAATTTGGTTTTTGATTGCTGCCAATGCCGCATCATCCAGTTTGGTTAAATCCAATTCATAGCCGAGAATGCCAAATGCTGCCACACGAAATCGCGTAGCCAACGGTGTGGAGCGTCCGACTTGTTCATTCGGTATCGCCGTCACGTGATTGCTCATACAACTTAACGGATAAGCCAGTGCGGTTCCTGATTGAATTGCCAACCGTTCGATCGCATCAGAATCATCACTGGTCCAGATTTGCGGACTATAAAAGAGAATCCCCAAATCAAAGCGCCCGCCACCACCAGCACAGCCTTCAATCAGCAGGTGGGGAAAGGCCGTGAGCAGCTTTTGATAGAGGGTATAGACGCCTTGTACATAGCGATGGAAGAATTCACCTTGAGGATGCCCAATTTTTGCCAGGTAGGGTGAATAGGCTTCGGTAATACTGCGATTGAGATCCCACTTCACATAATCAAGCTTGGTTTCGGTAATAACGCGTTGCATTTGCGCAAAAATATTATTCACGACCGCTGGATTACTAAAGTCCAGAACATATTGATGACGCGTGATCGACATTCGGCCGCGCTTGGGACGGACCACCCAATCCGGATGTTCCTTGAAAAATTGCGATCGAGGCGATACCATTTCCGGTTCAAACCACAGGCCAAACTGAAGGCCGAGGCCATGAATTTCCTCAGCAAAATGCCCTAAGCCATCCGGAAACTTATGCTTATTTGTGAACCAATCCCCCAATGAACTTAAATCATTATCACGGGTACCAAACCAGCCATCATCAAGAACAAAACAGTCAACCCCCACCTGACGTCCCAATTTAGCCAGATGCAGCAACTTTTGTTCATTCAAGTCAAAATAGGTCGCTTCCCAACTGTTCAAAACAACCGGACGCGGCTTTTGGCGCCATTGCGGGTCAATAATATGCCGGGCCACAAAACGCTGATTGACTTGGGATAAACCAGCTAGTCCCGCTGAACTAAAGCTTAAGACCACTTCAGGGGTAGTAAAACTGGTTTTCGGATCTAGTCGCCAGCTAAAAGAAGCCGGATGAATGCCAGCCAAAAGCCGCGTCTGATCCCATTCATTAACTTCAATGCTATCCAGAAAGTTCCCCGAATAGACTAAGTTCGCACCGTAAGCATCGCCAACAGCAAAGGGTTGTCCGGCTGCGTGCAATGCGACGAACGGATTTTGTTCATGACTCGATGCCCCGCGCAAAGATTCCACTGAAAACGTTCCTTGCGTCAAAGGCTGTGTCTGAATATGCCGCTCTTTGGCCCAGTTACCTGACAAGTGAACAACATCATAACGGCCTTGGGGTAAATTCAGCGCCCCGCTCAACATCCGCTCAATCATAACCGGCTCAGCACCTTGGTTCGTCAAAGTAGCTACCCGAACGACCGTGGCACTATCCGAAAAAATCGTATACTGCAGCGTTAATAATAACTGCGCCGTTTCATCTTCAAGGTGAATTGTCAAAATATCGGTCAGGGCTGGATTACCAAAGCTCGTTGGATGATGCAAATCCCGCATTTTGGTGTGACTCACCTGATAATCTTTAAACACAAAATTCGGATACACGGGTGCGTCTGCTTGGGTCACACTTAAACTGCCTTGCCGAAAATCGCCAGTTCCATAAACCGGATACTCCTGTTGCGCATCACCTAATGCAAACGGCTGATCGTCGGAAAAGTTAGCCATCCACGCAAACGGACTGGAACCTTGCGATAGATAGGTCAAATCAGCAGTCGTCAACGATAATCTTGGGCCAAAATAGAGATGGCCCAACTGACCATTTGGCAATAACGCACAAATATAGCTGATCTTTTGATTATATAAATGAAAAGCATGATCGTCAGTAACATCGATCAATTAGGGTCTCCTTTCCGCGATAAATATCACCTTTGTTATAGCATATAAACTGTTTTGATGTACCTTTCTATAAGTGGCATTCTGCCGTCAGCATCGGTGTGACAAAAATACCGTTTTCGTTAAGGCTTGGTTCGACCCATTAAGCAGATCGCGCCAAATGGCAAAATAAAAACGAACTTCCCATCGAAAGAAAAGTTCGCCTTTGGTTAGCTTATTCTGTGGCTTACCGTTCAGGATCCCAACCAGCAATATCCTGCTGCGTAAAAGCATAGGATAACGGTTTGCCATAAGCGGCTGCATACGCTTGACATTTTTGGGCATAATCACGCTGCATCATGTAAAAACTATTGTCGCGCGCCGAAAGCTGCGGATCCGGATAAATTGGATCAAGAACATGCAAAATATAACGGACTTCGCGCAGTTGCTGATTCTCGCGGACTGGCAGATCACGAATTTCCGTAAAACAGGAGATAATCGGAACGCCCGCCTCGGCAGCATAGAAATAAGCGCCGCGCTTAGGTGGTCGTGGTTTACGATAATTGAACCACATTTCCTGTTCAGGATAGATCAACACCCAGTGATGGCCCGCAAACGCCGCATTTAACATTTGTTTAAACGGACCATTTAAGAAACTGGGGCGTCCGGACAGCGGAATCGTATCATCATAGTTCATCACAAAGCCTAGCAGCCCTTTCATTGCCAAGTTTGTATCCTGACTGACAATATACATGCGGTGCCGTCCTGCCAGATGCACGGCTTTACGCACGGCCATATTTTCAAATGGGCTGAAATGATTGCTTGTAATCACACCGCCACTTTTGATGCCCCGAATTTTATCGACCCCGACTACTTCAACATCTTTGGTCACCTGTAACGCATAGGCATTAACGACCAAGCGACAAACCAGTGTCTTGAGCTTAAACAGCTTGTCCTGACGCTGTTGTAAGTAATGTGTCACAATCCGCTGCTCCTCCGACTTGGAAAACACCGGATCATGTTCTTCAACTTTAATATTAAACGCTTTAGCCGCCACCGCACGCCGAATATTGCCAACAACTTCCGCGCGATCCGGACCGACAAACCGGCCCGATTTCATAGCGCCACCTGCTCGCCATGTTTAACGGCATTCAAAATTGTATTCTCCGTGTGGCAAACATCAATAGCCGTCTGCAACATCCCACTCATACTTTGCCGATCAGCCTGCTGATCCGCCAACGTAAATGCTGCCAACTGCTGCTTCAGTTCCGCCTCAAATCCCGAATCCGGTGCATACCGCCAAAAGCGATCGCCTAATTTAGCATGATGATAATGCCAAGGCTTGCCAAACAAATTATAGTGAATCAACTTTCCACCAGCTTCTGCAGCCGCAGGGACTCCGGTTTGCATATTCCAGAGTTTCGGTAAATATTTGATGCGATGTTGTGCGATGACATTGATATAATCCTGGTCGGCAGCAATCATCGTAAAGTGGTAAGTCTTCAACAAGTGCAAGAACCGATCGGAAAAATGCTCCTGACGCATCTGCGCAAGATTCATCACCAAAACACCGGAATTAATATACTTACCTGGCTGAATGCCGAAATCGCGTTGAATGTAAGTCATGGTTTCCGGATAAGTCATCATTACCGGATCAGCCACACCGGCAACTAGGTTATCACCTAAATCCGTTGCAAACAAAGTGGTCAAGTCGTCTTCTGCCACCGTATCCGCATCAATATAAATCGCTTTGTCATACTGTGGAAACATATCCGCGATAAACAAACGAAAATAAATGGTCATGGTCACGTAATCACCGCGCAGTTTGTTTGTATCACCACTGATTTGTCGCGTGACCTTATCCATCGCGATAAAGCGAATGTCAAAATTGGATGTCCCTAAAGCAGCCAACCGCTTTTGATTGGCGGGTAATAAGCCATTATTAAGAATATTGATTTCAAAATTAACGCGTGGATTTTTATTTGCCCGAATCGAAGTCAAAGCAACGGCCAGACAAGGGACGTAGCCATCATCGACGGAAAAGAAAATTGGAACCGTAGTTGGAGTTGGCATTTAGGACACTTCTTTCAATTTAGGTGCTAGCCGGCGATAGTCTTTCAGCAAATCATCATATTCATGCAATCCTAGCTGCTGATGAACGGCATGAATCTGCCACGGCTTGACCGTCACAATGCGAAAACGCGGCCAAAAGCGAAACGATGTCGTAAAGTGCTGAAAAACCGTATCCGGCTCAAGCTTATGCTGCTCATTGTATTTTGGCGGCAGAATCCGTTTACACTTGGCCAGCTTATTTAAGGCACTCTGATCCGGCATAAACAGCCACCGCTGCTGTAACAACTGACGACAGCGCGCTAATAAACCATCTGCGCGAATTCTAGCAAGATTCATCAGCAAAACGCCGGAATTGAGATAATCAAACCACATCAACCGGTGATGAAACCACCATTTGCCATAGTGGTCCAACGCGCCGGCAATATCAACACCAGTCATGGACTCATGGTAAAACGCAGCAAATGGCCGCCGACAAATGACATCGGTGTCCAGATAAAGCATGCGATCCGGTAACTGTGGCACCAAATCGGCATACAACCGTAACATACAATAAGGCGTAAACATCGTTGTTAGATTAGCGCGCGGCGGATTTGCCTCAAACAAATTCGTTATATCAATTCGCGTGAACTGATGCACTGGGTTTTCTTTTTGCATCAACTTGGTCATTTGCGCGGCGGTCGCAACTGGAAACGGCTTATAACGATGATCGTTAACTGTCAGTGTCGCGGTCAAAACAAAGATATGCAGCGGCTCACGCGTTTGCCGCATCAAGGATAAGGTTGCAAGCAAAACACCATCGGTCATGTTGGCATCACCGCAAAATAAAATATTCATGGTCACGGTTGCGCCTCCTTTTGCTGCTGATAGTGAATATAGGCAACGTTGCTCAATTTAGCTCGCTTCTTCATTACGGTCCGGACTGTGGTTGCTAACTGTTTTTGGCGCATTTTTAATGGCAGCTGCTGATCCGGCCAATAAGGACCATCGACATACAAAATGCGTTTAGGCCGAGGCCACCAGTGTCGCCGTTGATAAGTCATGGTGGTGACAAATACGGGTGCATTTAGTTCAGCCGGATAATGAAATGCACCGGACTCAAACGGGCGGATACCGGTATAATATGGCCAAACGTGAGCCTCCGGATAGATCATCACAACTTGTTTGGCCGCAATTAACCGTTTGATTTCAGTATTAAAGGCGCGTAGTTGGTGCAACTGTTTGGGGACTAATAGACCACCGCCGTATGGAACCAACCGTCCAAGAATCGGGACACTCAAATTTGCCGGTGCCGCTAATGTCGCCACCCGTCGCGCCTGATTAACGCGCATCGGCGTAAAAACATCCCCAAATGGCTGCGTGTGGTTGCCATAAACAAAGTAACCGCGACCGGCTGCCTGGCGTAAAACGCTGCGATGACGCACCTGCACCCCGATGCGGCAATACCCCTGAGCAAACAGCCACGCACCGGCATAAACCAGATCGGCCTTGAAGCGAAAACCCAACGTCGGCTTCCAACAGTAATTAGCAGGAAGCCGATCTTTTTGATTAGGGGCAGTCACAATATCATCGGTTAGTCGCTGATAAGTCACAACTTTTACCACGCAAAGCCCCTCTTCCTGTCGACAATGTGCGTTATGCCGCTTTTTCCGCTCGCCGCAGCCTCCGCAATATAAAGAGTGTGGCAATCCACACAATTGCGAAGATCAGCGCCGATAACATTGCGCGATCAAACATCATGATCACTGCGGTTAATAGCAGAAAACCCAGCACGAGATAATCGGCAAATGGGTACAAGGGCATCCGAAAGTCGGTACTGTGGGGATGCAACTTCTTGTACCGCAAATGTGCCAACATGATCATGCCCCAAACAAACAGAAAACTGATCGTTGCCATACTTGAAACCAGCGTGAAAACCGAGCCGGGGAGAAAAAGGTTCAAGACAACCGCTACGGCAATGACACCGGTTGAGACTAGAATCGCCCGGGCTGGCACCTGGCGTCGTGAAAGTTTGGCAGTCCACTGCGCTGATTGACTTTTTCCGTTCAACGTTAGCGAAAATAATAACCGCCCTGTGCTAAAAATAGATGAATTACAAGCCGAGGCCGCCGCGGTTAATACCACAAAGTTAATAATATCGGCCGCAAACGGAATCCCCACATTATTAAAGACTTCAACAAACGGGCTGTTAACCGGGGAGACATGCCGCCATGGATAAATACACATGATGACAAACAAGGCCCCCACATAAAACAGCAAAATCCGCATTGGAATTTCATTGATCGCTTCCGGAATCACCTTATGCGGATTTTTGGTCTCACTAGCAGTCAAGCCGACCATTTCAATGCCGACAAAACTAAACACAACCATCTGCAGCGACATGAGAAAACCGCCAACGCCTTTAGGGAAAAAGCCGCCATCGTTAACAAGATTGTCAAGACTGGCATGACCAAGTGGCGTTTTAAAGCGAACAATTACCATGAAGATGCCCAAAACAATGAGTCCAATGATGGCCACAATTTTAATCAAGGCAAACCAGAATTCGGCTTCTCCGAACAATCCGACACTGACCAGATTCAACAACAACAAGATCGCTAAAGCAATTAAACCGGGTAGCCACTGCGGCACATCAGGCAACCAGAACCGAATATATAATCCAATCGCCGTCACTTCAGCCATCGCAAGTGCTACCCAGCATATCCAGTAAGTCCAGCCAGTCACCCATCCGGCATCCTTACCCAAGTATTTTGTGATGAAATCAATAAAAGTATGTGAATCCACATCAGACATCAACAACTCGCCTAATGCGCGCATTAGCAAAAAGCAAATGCCACCAGTTATTAAATAAGCAAATAAAATGGACGGTCCTGCCGAGTGAATCGATTGACCAGAGCCCAAAAACAAGCCAGTCCCAATCGTGCCGCCTATTGCAATCAGTTGAACATGGCGACTCTTCAAATGACGTGCTAGTTCAGGCCGATCATCTTTTTCGGCTTGCATACTCATCCTCCTTTAAAAGCATAAAACAGTCTTGAAACTTATTTTTCATCTTGTTTCAACGGCGCGAACCAAGCTTAAAACTAATCATTGTCTGACTATCCTTGTGTCACACTTATTAATAGAGACGGCCAAAATAGTTGTTGCCGTCTGAATAATAGCATGCGGTATTAGAAAAATTATACACCATTTTCAGAAAACCCCAAATCATTCACACCTAATCGTCAATACTAATGCGGTCAGGCGGCATCTTGTCAGCTAAAAATGCGTTAATGGTCGGCGGATCCTGACGAAACTGCAATTTTAACACCGTCAGATTTCCCGCCTGTGCCAACAAAACCGTTCCTTTAGGCTGAGCTTGTAAGACAACCCCGGTCAGATTCTGATACATGCGAATACTACCCAAACCACCAATGATAGCGGGATCAGCTAAACCTTTTTGCCAGCTTGCAAAACAAAGAAACATGACAACAATGAACCCGCCGCTGATCAAGTCGTCAAAGGAACGGCTTTGTTGCAAGGTTAACACCAGACTAAACGCCGCAACTGCCAGATATAAAAGAATACGCCATGCTTTCGGACGCGCTCGTATCCGTACCTGCACAATGTCAAAAATCGTGACGCCGACAGCAACAATGGCAATGAGTACGTAAGCAATACTCAATAACGACATAACCAACCTCCTGTTTATAACTATCTATTCTACCTGATTGTTCCCCAAAAAGCAGAAAATGCCCTTTGAAGAATCGTCTCGGTAGCTTATTTTGAGTCAAAAATAGACGCCAGTTTTCTGACGTCTAACGATTCATTTCTAACAATCAGCAATAGGCAGGATTGATTTTTCCCTTTAAGAGCCAGCTTAGCGATGATCCCACTCGCCACATTGTATCGCCGGAACCTGACGCAATTCCGCATAGTCTTCACAGACAAGCCGCCGCGCCCTATTGTGCAATATTGGCGGCAGCCCAGTCTTTAACCTTTGCAATGAAGGCGGCGAATGCCTCACGATCATTCAAGTTCGGGAACTGACCGAGTAAGACTTGTTTAGCGCGCTTCACGTCCTGACTTGGCTTTTGAAGAATCAGCAGGCTCTTTTCTGCTTGCTTATCGGCAAAAAAATCATCTGGCAAATTAAGCAAGCCTTGGAAGTAAGTTTTTTCCGCCAGCCATGCGGTTAAACCGGCAGCTTCTTCGGACTGAAAGACCCGACTTGGTACATAAAACATCCCCAATCCGCCTGGTTTCAATACTTTCATGCTTTGTTCAATGAGCAAATGATGCGCATATGAATGACCCTTTTTGGCTGCAGTCGCAAATTTCTTTGCCCGTTCATCTACAGGGTAATACCCCACCGGCAAATCGGAGACCACCACATCAATATCCTTAAATAAAAGCCCATCCAGTGCATCTTGATGAAACAGTTCAACGTCCAGGTGTTGTAAGCTACTGCTCATCCCGGCAACCGCCAACAAGGCCTCGTCATTATCAACACCGTAACCTTTTACCGTAACGTTACGTGCTTTGTGTAGTTGATTCATCACTGCAAACAACAAGTTCCCGCTTCCAACTGCCAAGTCCGCCACTTTGAGTTGGTTCGGTTGCTGCTGATCAAAAACGGTCGCCATAAAGGTTGCAAGACTGGCCATGGCATCCGGTGTGATCTGTTTATTGGGTTCAATGCCATCAACTTTGATGGCTTTAACCAGTACCAGCTGCAAAGCCTGCCGTATTTCTTCCGGTTCATATGTTGCCAACTTCACCTGACCAAACAAAGCTTCCAGTTTCTTCTTAGCTTCATCATTAGGCAACCCATCTTCTTGCATCACTTCACCAGAAGAAAGATCTTCGCCAGCTTCAGTAATTGCCGCAATATCAGTAGATTTCAACTGCTGATGCAAAATCGTGGTGCTTTCATCCAAAACATGATAAAGCTTCTCAAGATGTTCATTCGCCACAAAGACAACCCCCTAAATAAAGTGAGCGCGAACCGGCGCGCTTAGAAGTCGGAGTGTAAGCAGCCTCAGGCGTGATGGCCGCACTTTGGCCATTGCGACTGAGGTTCTTACACGCAGACTTCTGCGCCGGTGAGCGCGTTATGATTGAGCGCGAACCGGCGCGCTTAGGGATCGAGTGTAAGTGGCCTTGGGCGTGATGGCCCGATCTTGGCCATTGCGACCAAGGTCCTTACATGCAGATCCCTGCGCCGGTGAGCGCGTTATGGTTGAAGCCGCGCATCATCATGACCATATACGGCCAATAAGCATTTTATTGGGAGTCTGCTGCTAACGCGCCCCTTCAACGCTCCATTTACCAGTGTACCGATTGGAAATACCTTATTCAAGCGGGATCATTCTTTAACCTAGGGCACCGATTTGGTATCTGTCTCACTGACCGTCTTTTCAACCACTGGCATTGACCTCGTTGGACTGACACTTACTTCACTCGCCTGACTAGATTTCAAGCTCGCACTGTCAGCTGTTTCTGACTTATCATGATGGTTGACTCCTTCCGCATTTTGCCGCCACTGCGAATAAGCCGACTTAAACTGGGACTTTTCGACTTGCTTAATAATTTGATAATGCTGCTGCCAGCGGTTAAACTGCTTAAACATCCCAATTGTCATCGTCAAAAATATACCGAATAAAATGATGGTATTAACCAGCACACTTCCACGTAATTTCATTGATTAAGCCGCACCCCGCCTTCAAAAGTCTGGTTAGTACCCAATCTTATCTCATACAAAAAGCCATGAACGGACCCCAAAAATTGGCCGGACTTGATTTGCATAAATAATGGAATATGGCCCCCATCATTGGTTCTAGCGCGAATCATACTGTTGCCATTTTTGGTATAAAACTCAAAAACATAAAATTTCGATTGATGACCATCTTTTCCCTGAAGCCTGACCCGTTTCTGTTTAAGCGACTCGAGTTTCATCCGATGGGTCCGCACATTAGCCTGTAAGTCTGCATCTGCTTGCAGTGCATGCAGTAAATATTGATCTTGATTTGTAAAACGTTGAACGCCTGTCAAAAGCGGCGACCAAAGCAACATCACCGCGACTATGATTCCTAATCCAATCACAACTTCGATCAAGGTGAAGGCGCTAAGGGTTAAAGGTATAGCTGGCCGTCGAGTTATTGGCATCAACCCGAACCTCCTTTGCGCTCACCACTACCTTCCAAACATCAGGGCCAACGCTAACCTGAGTTTCCCCACCACGCGCAGGCACCCGCATTAAAGCAACGCGAGCGGCATAGTAAGCAGTGGTTTCTTGTCGGACAGGTATGACAACTTGCTGATAAGTCCTCATCAATAACGCCAACCAACCCACAGCCATGAGAACCACGCCCAAAGCCGCAAGATGTTCGACTAACAACACCCCACTTAATTTTTGGTCAATATTGCTCGCCCCCATCCTAGCTGAAAACTTATCTTCCAAGTAATGTCTTTAAAATGTCTGAAATATAACGATCCTGCCGTGACTATTTTTCCGTTTGGGTTACATTCCATCCTACTTTCACCACCAAATGCCAATGATTCAGGGAAAGCAAGGATCTTTGTCTTGCCTTGAGTCACGAATCTAACTTCCCTTTTTTCACCATTCACATACATATTGCCACTTGATGGTTCAGCTCTTGCCCGCATTTTAAGCATTTCCCATTCTTCCACCAAGGCTTCCATAAATTCACGTTCGCGGTATTGCGTTAAAACATTTCGGCCAACCGGGACCGCAACGATTGCTAATGCAGTTATGACAAACATGACAGCCACGACTTCAATCAAGGTAAAACCATGTAGCCGTTTCATTTGCTAAACGTCGGTGGTGATCCTGCTGTCAGCTTAAACCCGCCTTTTTTAAGGGTGTCTGCCTGGCTTTGTGAAATCACGTCTTTTTTAACTAATTGATCCGGAGAACTAAAATCAACCCCGCCGTGATCTGGCTCATTGTAAGTCATTTCCAACTGGGTGTTGACCGTCGCCACGGTTGCTTTCAGGTTCTGAGTATCAACACGTTTCATCTGGCCCTGAATGGTCAAAACCAGCGCGAGCGTCAGTAGAATAATGACTCCCAGCGCCGCAACTACTTCAATTAAGGTAAATGCGCGCAACTTTTTTCGTTTCATGCTTAACCCCCTATAGATTGATAAAGTGGTAATAAGATTTGTAAATACACCAGTAAAATCTCTCCGCCGATGATTAGAAACAAAAACGGCTGTACCAAGCTCACCAGTCGTTCCAATTGTTGTTGAAGCCGCGAGAAAAGCTGTTCACCAAAAAGTTTTAACCCGGTTGCGACCAAATGATGCGATTGGCCCATGGTTAGCAAACGGGCAACTTCAGCGGGAATCAACGGCTCTTGAAGCGCCACACTTAATTCGTATCCCTGTTGAACCTTCGCCTGAATGCGGATGCCTAATTTCCCCATCGGTCCGTCTAAGGTTGCTAAGTGCTGGCAAAAGTTGGCAATATCTGCACCTGCCAACAAAAATTGAGCCGCTCCTGCTGTAAACTGAAACTGATAATAGGTTCGTAGCAGTTGGCGCATCCCCGGGACGTTCTGTAACACCAGTAGACGTTTGAGCGGCGACAAACGATGCCAGTAGCAGTAACCCAAGAATCCAATCACTGTCACCACGCCCAACCCAATCAATTGAAGCGCGACTAAATTCGACTGTGGTAAAGAAAGCGCCGGAAGAACGCCAAAAACAACGACAATCTGTAAGACCACCAGCATTGCCAATAACAGACACGGATAAACCAGCAACTGTACAATGCGTTGCCGATTGCGAACCCGTAAGTGAAGATAATCCGCCGCAATCGTCAACGCTTTCGCTAAGTCACCATGAACCTGAGCCAACTGCAATTGTTGGAAAAGAATCGGTGCCAGATCCTGGCGCGCAACTGCATCCGAAAAGGCTATGCCGTTAGCCAATTCATTTTCAATTCCTTGCCAAATCGCGGTGTGTTTAGGCAAACTCACTTGCAAATAGGCGAATACGTCACTCAGATTGAAACCCGCCTTCATTAAGGCTGCACTTTGACGACAAAAACGTTCCTGAACGATCAGAGGCACTTTCACGAAACCACCTCCGTTGCACCGCTTTGATGCGCCGGCTCAAAAACAACCACTTCAGCTACCGGATGAATCGTTGGACGATACTGCAACGTGATTGCGGCACTGGCTGTTAAGGCGGCAGAAACCAATTCGGCAGGTAAGCCAAAGCTAGTCAGTCTCAGTGGGGTGTCGTTGGCCGAACGTGCGTGCACGGTCGCAAGCACAATATGACCGCTAATGGCAGCTTCACAGGCGCTCTGGGCGGTTTGCCGATCGCGGATTTCACCAATCAGCAATACATCCGGGCGATGACGTAAAGCGGCCTTTAACAACTGCGGATAACTCATTTCCGCTTCTGGGTTAACCTGAAGTTGCAGAAACTGGGGCTGATTAATTTCGACAGGATCCTCGATAGACAGCACCATTTTCGAGGCGGCCAAGCGAGTTGCAAGCTGGTACAGTAACGTTGTTTTACCCGATCCGGTTGGGCCAGCCAATGTCAACATGCCTCGGCGTTGCGTCAAAATACTCATTAATCGATCCAACAACTGACGTGCACCCTGCGCATCTGGAATACCACTGATCAGTCGCACCACCAATGATTCGCGGCCCCGAAAATCTGCCACCGAGCTTAAACGCAGAAAAACATCAGAGTCCGGATGATAAAATGCGCCTAACTGGACACGGCGATGCTCTGCAACATTCATCCCAGCCATGAACTTCAGATAATTAATCTCTTGCTGACCTATGCGCGTTTCCAGTTGCCCTAAAGTCACTAACCCTGTCGGTAACCGAAGCCGAATCAGATAACCATGCGGATTTGGCAAATAGTAAATATCGCTGGCTCCTTTGTCTAATGCGTTGGTCAATAACGTTTTCACTGACTGCATATTTTTTCCTCCTGCATTAAAAGAATTCGCAGGCAAGGACGAGTTTGTCATTAACATAAAAAATTTACCCGTCATGCTTTTTCGGGTGTCATCGTTTGCACATAAGGACATTGATCACGGTGATTAAAAATACGATCATTATGTCTCAAGATGCTCACACTCTGTCCCTTAGCCGCGCTGTTTCCGCCCTAGCTATGCAACGCCATCCATCTAGCCAGAGATTACTCCGCCTTGGTGCTAAAATCGTTAAATGCTATTGATACTAATGTAGAGAATCTAAAAGGCGTACCATTTCTCGTCAAATTCGAGAAATAGTACGCCTTTAGTTTGAAACTGGGAATGATAGCCCAGCCTCTTCACTCATTTATTCAACTCATTAATCGTCCGGCCAGTCGCCAGCTGTGTAGACTTCTTGCACATCATCATCGTCTTCTAGCTGATCGATCATGGCTTGGAATTGTTCGACTTTATCTTTAGGAATCGGGGTCAGATTTTGTGGTACCATCGTCAATTCGTTCTGGACGAATTTATACCCTTTTTCTTCCAAAGCATCGCGAACCTGTGCGAATTCTTTGGGATCGGTGTAGATTTCGTAAGCATCGTCTGAAGTTTGCATATCTTCAGCCCCAGCTTCGAGTGCATCTTCCAACATCTGATCTTCATCGACATCATACGCTTCACGTGAGATAACGAGATACCCTTTGCGATCAAACATGTAAGAAACCGCACCGGCTGCCGCCATATTGCCGCCATGACGGGTGATGGCAACCCGAACTGAACTGGAGGTTCGATTTCGATTGTCCGTTAACGCTTCAACCAGGATTGCAACGCCACCCGGGCCATAGCCTTCATAGGTAACTTCATCATAATTAGCCGCATCGCGATCACTCGCCTTGTCTAATGCCCGCTTGATATTGTCCTTAGGCATGTTGGCAGCTTTGGCTTTGTCCATGACCAAACGGAGGGATGGGTTACCACTGGGGTCAGGACCACCTTGCTTTGCTGCCATGTATAATTCACGTGATAACTTCTGGAAAATCTTACCACGCTTCGCATCCTGAGCGTTCTTACGGCCCTGAATGTTATGCCATTTGGAATGTCCTGACATGATAAACCCTCTTTTCATAAGTATAGAAGCATATGGATCGCTAAAATTATAGCAAAGAACGCGCGGTTATTCAACGCCGCTTCTGACGCCACAACCATCCCCACATGAAGGTCACTGCAATCGCAGCGGCAACCGTGTCTAGCATCACATCCTGAAACAACGGCGTGCGCCCGCCTGTCAGCATTTGATGAAACTCATCAAATGCTGCAATTCCGGTACAACTCAACACCATCAGCGGCCAATGCAACCACCGATTTTTTTGATACATAAACGTCCCTTGCGTCAAACCCAAGCCCAATAAGAAAAAGATACTAACGTGGGCCCCTTTGCGCACAAAAAACTCAACGAACTTAAAATATCCGACTTTAGCAACTGACTGTGTCTCGCCGGCATAATTAAACTGAATGCTACTTAAGAATGGCTTGAACGGCTCATTATGCAACAAACGTTCCATTAACGGGACGGTTGTTTGTTCCTTATAGGTCATGCTAGAACTGACGAACAAAACAAATAAAATTGCGGCCGTCAACCATAATCCCCAATGCCGTTTAAAAGAATTCACAAATTCAACCTACTTTCACTCATACTTTTCTCATCTACTGTATAATGAACCTATTTGGAAAGGAAGTGCTGTTATGTCTTACCCCATTAATTGGAATCTTGATTCAATCTTCCCAGGTGGCATCGACTCGCCACAACTTACCGCACGGATTCAGACAGTGACCGACGAATTGCCCCAACTTGAAGCCCAAGTAGCAGCGTGGTCGCCTGAAGATGATGCCCCTGAGTTTACCGATTTCAAAACGCTTTGGCAACTTTTTGAAGATATCAGTAAAGGTCTCGGCACCACAGGCAGTTTTGTCGAAATGATTGCCAGCGCCGATACTGCCAACTTAAAAACCGGTCCCCTGCTAGGACAACTTACAACACTAGAAACCCGTTTTCAAAACATTAACAACCCCTTGGCAAAGAAATTAGCCGCCATGCCACAAACTGCTTTCGATCAGTTGACGGCTACTGGTACATTGGCTGAGAGTCGTTTTGGTTTAAGTGAAATTCGTGATCAGGCCAAGGAATTGCTTGATGATAAAACCGAAACCATGATCAATGACTTGGCGGTTGATGGATTCACCGGCTGGAGTAATCACTATACAACGCTCAGTGGCAGTCTTAAGTTCCCGATCACTCAAAATGGCGAAACGACCGAGCTAAGTGCCGGTCAAACGCAAAATAAGTTTGAAGGTGCACCTGATCCTAAGACGCGCAAGGACGTTTTCAATGTTTGGGAACAAGTTTGGAGCGATCATGCCAGTTTGTTTGGCGAAACCCTCAACCATATTGCCGGGTTCCGCTTGACCAACTATCGCTTACATCAGTATCCAGATTATCTATACAAGCCACTGCAATATAACCGGATGAAGCGTGCCACCTTGGATCAAATGTGGCAAACCATCAGCGCCAATAAAGCGCCTTTCGCTGCCTATCTCACGCGCAAAGCCCAATTAACCGGGCAGTCCACCATGCAATGGCAAGATCAATGGGCACCAGTGGTTGTTGGCGACTTCAAGCCGAAGACCTACACTTTTGACGAAGCTGCAGAATTCATTGTTAATAATTTTGCGAAGTTTTCACCTAAAATGGCCGCCTTTGCGCAACATGCGTTTGAAAATGGCTGGATTGAAGCAGAAGATCGACCGGGCAAACGGGCAGGCGGTTACATGACCAGTGTTCCGGATGTCAAAGAAAGTCGCATTTTCATGACCTTTGACGGTTCGGCGTCTGGTGTATCAACCATTGCTCATGAACTAGGGCATGCTTTCCACAGTTCTATTTTGAAGGATATGCCGGTTTTGCGACAAAACTATGCCATGAACGTTGCCGAAACTGCGTCAACTTTTGCCGAATTGATTGTTGCCGATGCGACGGTGAAAGCTGCTAGCGAACCGGCAGAAAAGCTCAACTTATTAGACGCAAAAATGGCCAATCCACTAGCGATGCTGCTCAACATTCATGCGCGATTCTTGTTTGAGGACAGTTTCTATCAAGAACGTGAGCACGGTATTGTAAGCGTTCCCCGCCTGAAAGCCTTGATGACCGCGGCTCAGGAGAAGGCTTACGCTGGCGGCTTGAGTTCATTTGATCCGATGTATTGGGCCGATAAGTTGCACTTTTATTTTGACAACCCACCGTTTTATAACTTCCCATATACATTTGGCTACCTGTTTTCTAGCGGTATTTACGCTAAGGCACAGCAAAGCGATCATTTTGAAGATGATTATATTGCCTTATTGCGGGACACCGCCAACATGAGCACGGAAGCACTAGCGAAAAAGCACCTCGGCGTTGACTTGACCCAACCAGAATTTTGGCAGCAAGGAATTGATTTAGCCGCTAAAGATGCCCAACAATTCATGGCATTAAGTGAAGCGTATCTTAAGTAGCCTTCTTTAGATCGCTCGGTAGCCTTCAATAAACAAAAAAACTGTTTGCCACATTTGGCGAACAGTTTTTTTGTTTAATCCCCACTGACATTAAATTTAAATATCAACTTAACCGTCATGGAATTTTTCATGCCATTATGAGCTTAGACCTATTCAACAGTAACCGACTTAGCCAAGTTGCGGGGACGGTCAACGTCATACCCACGATCGGAACTCGTGAAGTAAGCCAGCAGTTGTGCTGGGATGATCGTAACCAGTGGCGCCAGAAGCGGATCAATTTCGTCGACGATAATCTGGTCACCTTTTTGGGCTTGGCTCGCCATGGCAATGTGTAATACCTTGGCTCCGCGCGCCTGCACTTCATCGGCATTGCTGCGGGTCCGAGCAGCGGTCACTGGGTCGGAGATGATGGCAACGACTGGGGTATCCTTTTCAATTAAAGCGATGGTGCCGTGCTTTAATTCGCCAGCCGCAAACCCTTCAGCCTGCACATAACTGATTTCCTTGAGTTTCAATGCGGCTTCAAGACTGGCATAGTAGTCGCCGCCACGGCCAATGTAAAAAGCATTGCGCGTGGTTTTGAACATATCGGTTGCCAATTCATGAATCCGATCCTTTTGATCAATCAGTGCTTGTTGGCCGGTTGCTGCCAAACCTAATTGGTGAATCACATCAAAGTCCTTAGCGTTTTGTAAGCCCTTTGCTTCACCAACGGCTTTGGCTACCAAGGCTTCTACTGCAATCTGGGCGGTGTAAGCCTTGGTTGATGCGACCGCAATTTCCGGCCCGCCATGCAGCAACAAGGTGAAAGTTGCTTCACGGGCAAGGGTTGAGCTGCCAACATTGGTAATCGTCAGTGTCTGATAACCTTGCGCTTTGACTTCAACCAAAACCTGACGAATATCAGCAGTTTCACCACTTTGGGTCAGGAAAATAAACAACGGATGTTTGGAGAGTAATGGCTGATGATAAGCAAATTCCGAAGCAACATGGACTTCGGTTGGAATGCCAGCCAGCTGTTCAAACAAAGGAGCACCAACCAACCCGGCATGGTAGCTGGTCCCCGCGGCAACAATGTAAAGCCGATCTGCATTCTGTAAGGCTTTCATTAAGTTTTCAGGAATCACCACATGCTGCTGATTATCGGTATACTTTTCAACCAGTCGCCGCATCACAATTGGCTGTTCATCAATTTCTTTGAGCATGAAGAATGGATAGGTTCCCTTTGAAACTTCGCCATCATCGACTTTGACGGTAAACGGCTTGCGATCTTCTACCTTACCATCAAGGGTCTCGATATGAACTGCATCAGCGGTTAGGGTCACAATTTCCTGATCTTTCAGTTCAACAAACTGATCGGTTTCGCTCAACATCGCCAATGCATCTGAAGCAACGACATTGAAGCCTTCACCGCGGCCAATCAATAAAGGACTCTTATTTTTAGCGATATACAAAACTGTCGGATCCAAACGATCAACCATCGAAAAAGCATAGGAACCTTGAATCATTTTCAACGTTTTCCGAAAGGCTTCTTTGGCTGACAATCCTTCCCGAGCGAATAACGCGATGAGTTGAACCACGACTTCTGTATCAGTATCACTGTGCAATTCAATATCTTGAAGATACTGTTGCTTCAGGTCATTGGCGTTGGTCACAACCCCGTTATGCACGAGATAAAAGCGTTCATCATTGGAAACTTGCGGATGTGCGTTGGCTTCGGTCGGACCGCCATTGGTCGCCCAACGTGTATGTCCAATCCCCATCACGCCTTGAACATCAGGCGTTACTGCTTCTTCCAAGTTCGAAATATGGCCAACCCGCTTAATCAAATGATCATGGCCTGCCTGATCATTAACGTAAATACCTGCTGAGTCGTAACCACGATACTCAAGTTTTTCAAGTCCCTTAAGCAAGATTTGGGTTGCATTTTTCTTACCGATAACACCGACGATTCCACACATAGTCAACATCCTTTTCCGACTGTCTCAAAATTGGTTTAGACAGGTTTATTTATTGGTATTGTTAAAAACAAGGCTAACTATATGTTTTACAAAGCGATATGTCAACACCTGTTTTTCAGTGGTATACTTTAGTAAGTAAAACCGGTCTATATCAGATCGCCAAAAGCCGTCATTTCGGTTAATCGTTTCCCTTTATAACAAGGTTTTGCACAAACGCGCACTTTAGTCTTAAAAAAATTTAAAGAATACGCCTAGCAACGGCAACTGAAAAAAGTTGACTAAAAAAATCGGTCGTAGCGACAAACACGTCACTACGACCGATTCACTTTTGGAAAGATTTATCGAATGCTGATCCACCTCAGCATCAAGTTTAGACCTTCATCATCCAACTCAACCTAAGCGAGCTGACAATTCAATTCAAACCAGAGTTAGGCTTCCGAGCTTCCCATTTCCTGCTTAACAACATCGACAATTTGATCAACATATCGTGACACCAAGTCCTCGGTTTTGGCTTCTGCCATGACCCGCAACAGTGGTTCAGTACCTGAAGGGCGGACGAGTACCCGTCCATCACCCGCCATTTCTTTTTCCACGGTATCAATGGCTGCTTGGATTTCCGGATAGGCTTGCCAATTTTCTTTGTCCGCCACTTTTACGTTGACAAGTTTTTGCGGGTAATCCTTAACCGGTGCTGCCAGTTCAGAAAGCTTTTTGCCAGTCTTTTTCATAACATTCAGCAAGTGAATACCCGTGAGCATCCCATCGCCAGTGTTGTGGTAGTCAAACAAAATGATGTGGCCGGATTGCTCGCCACCAATGTTATAGCCGTCTTTGCGCATCGCTTCGACAACATGCCGATCACCGACTGCCGTTTGAACCGACTTCATGCCATTAGCTTCCAGCGCCTTATACAAGCCGAGATTGCTCATAACGGTCGTGACGACTGTGTCCTGCTTTAATCGACCTTGAGACTTCATGTAGTTGCCCAGGATGAACATGATCTTATCGCCATCGACAATATTGCCTTCCTCATCAACCGCGATGCAGCGATCGCCGTCACCATCAAAAGCCAAGCCAACATCGGCCCCTTTTTCAACTACGAACTTAGCTAAGGCTTGCGGATGGGTTGAGCCAACATCAGCGTTAATGTTCAAACCATCCGGCGTTGTCGCCATCGTATCAAAGTCAGTTTCAAGGTCAGCAAAAATACGGCTGACCAATCCGCTGGTAGCACCATTAGCGCCGTCTAGACAAACATGGATGCCACTCAAATCATCAGCAAGCGTCTGTTCCAAAAACTGCGTATATTTAAGGGCACCTTCAGGATAATCATCGACTGTTCCCAATCCTTCTGCAGCAGGGCGCGGCAACTTGTCTTCCGGTGCATCCAGCAAGGCTTCGATTTCTTCTTCGGTTTCATCGGAGAGTTTATAACCATCGGCGCCGAAGAACTTAATGCCGTTGTCTGCTACCGGATTGTGTGAAGCAGAAATCTGAATTCCGGCATCGGCCCCTTGAATTTTAATCAAATAAGCCACAGCCGGTGTGGTAATAACACCAAGATCCAGCACTTCAATTCCGACCGACAGTAAACCGGCAATCAATGCATCGGCCAACATCTGGCCAGAAATTCGCGTATCGCGAGCAACCAAAACCAATGGGCGGCGACTGGCATCTTCCTTATGCTGCGTTAAAACGTATCCGCCTGTCCGGCCTAACCGAAACGCCATTTCCGGACTCAATTCCTTGTTAGCAATGCCGCGAACACCATCGGTACCAAAATACTTTGTCATCTTAATTCTTCCTCATTTCTTCCAGTCATTAATCTTCACTTGTCGATGTGCTTTCACTTGAAGAGCTTGATTGAGAAGCACTGGCACTTGTACTAGCAGTCTTTGATGAAGTAGCCGAGCTCTCAGCGCCACTGCTATTATTACCACTATTGTCGTCATCACCGCTACCGGTATTACCAACACTGACAGTCACTTTAATCGTTTCCGGACTAGCGGCAGAAATACCATCGTTTAAATCCGTGACATTAAATGTTCGGGTAGTACTTGATGTTATGTCACTGACATCAACGGGAACGGTCAATTTACTGAGCTTGTCCAAACTCTGTTGATCTCCATATACGGTAACCTGTTTTGTATCTGACGACAAGGCATACGTATGTCCGGAGACGGCATTGCCAGTTTGCTTCAGCTCGACATTTATTTTTTTACTGGGCTGGGAAATTGGCAAGGTGACGTGCACTGTTTGCGGTGATAGAACAACATTCATGGTATTGCCATTGTCATCCAGTGCCTGTAATAAGACTTCTTGATCAACCGACTTACGCGTATTATGCGCTAACGAGACATTTGCAACCACTTGCGCAATAGAATCGATAACGGAGCGGGCACCGGTCACTTCAACAGTGCGCGTTGAAAGTTTCGGTTCACCAGCTGCATAGCCAGATGCAATACTTGCCTTATTATACCGAACCTGAATCGGCATCGTCTTGTTATCCCGAACCTGGATGTCAACTTTCACTGACTTTGGCGAAATAGAATAGCTAAGATCCTTATTCAATCCTTCCGCCTTCAGCCGAACCCGGTGTTTCCCGACACCCAAATTGGTTAAATCAGCAATGACGCGAAAATTCTGTGTGTTTGCTGTCATTGTGACTAAAGAAGCCGTGCCCGTCAATGCTACTGAAACTTTTGACGGATATCCAGTAATAAAATACTTGTCGGTATTGGCATTAACCTGAAGCGGCACTTTCACGGTCTGCGTTTTATTAGCGACCAAGGTGGTGTCATCATTGGCACTTTGCCGGGTATTATTAATACTCTCGACATTAACATAGGCAAACAAACCGATTGCAAGAAGCAAGGCTAACAACCGATTGACCCATGGTTTATCCCATAAGCGATTCATTGCTTGCCCTCCTTCTTTTTACGTTGACTAAAAAGACGTGAAAAGAAACTGACAACCGGATTGGGATCAGGTGCTTCTTCTTTAGGTACCAGCTGTGCGGTCAGAAACTTCATGTAGTCTTCACGGGTCAGATTGCGAATCAAGTTGTTGTTATTCGTAATCGTGACTTCCCCGGTTTCTTCTGACACAACAATTGTCAAAGCATCCGTGACCTCACTGATCCCCACTGCCGCCCGATGACGGGTGCCAAGTTCTTTGGGAATGAGGTTGCTATCAGACAATGGCAAATAGGCCGCAGCGACAGCAATCCGATTATCCCGAATAATGACTGCCCCATCATGCAGCGGTGTATTAGGAATAAAAATATTGATCAGTAATTCACCGCTAATATCGGCATCAAGCGGAATCCCCGTCTCGATATAATCTTCAAGGCCGGTATTCTTTTGAATGGTGATCAATGCCCCGATTCGACGCTTGCTCATGTACTGAATTGCTTTATCCAATTCCTTGACCATCCGCGCTTCTGCTTCATGCTGATTATTATTGCTACGGAAAATCAGTGAGCCCCGACCAAGATGTTCCAACCCGCGACGAATTTCAGGCTGAAAAATGATCACCAGCGCCGGAACACTCCATGTAATCACCAAATCCGTTAAATACCCAACTGTTTTCAGCTGCAAGAACCAGGAAATGATCTTGATGGCCGCAATCACAAAGACACCTTTAAGTAATTGAACCGCCTTTGTACCGCGAACCAGCATAATCAAGCGATAAATGACGTACCAGACGACGAGGATGTCAACCAGATTAATAAGTGTGGACCAAGTTAATAAGTTTGCGAGATAGGTGCGCATCCGCGTCCCTCCATTATTGTTAAAAATCGAACTTCTGAATAATTATACCACGAGAAACCGAACGGGCGAGGACGGAAACAAATGACGAAGCGTGGCACCGCCTTCACAGCCTCCAAGTTCAAACGCAGCATCACAATTAGCCTCATCGCCGCAATTCCTAGGCATCGGTCGAGATACGTAAATCAGTTGCATTTTTTAACAAATAGCTTACAATGCAGGTGAGTGAGTACTCACTATCAAAAAGAAGGTGGCGAATCAAATGTCAACTCAAGCAATCGTCCAGGTTTCCGATCTTCAACAGGGTTACGGTACAAAAACGGTGCTTAGCCACATCAATCTAACATTGAATCGCGGTCAGATTCTCGCTTTGATCGGTCCTAGTGGCGCTGGTAAAACAACTTTGATCAGCACCATTATGGGGATGATCCGTCCTCGCGCCGGGAAGGTTACCGTTTTTAACCAGCATGTTCCCAATCGCTTATTATTAGGCCGCATTGGTTTTATGGCGCAAACCGATGCGTTGTACGAAAGCTTAACCGGAGCCGAAAATCTCACTTTTTTTGCCAAAATGCAAGGCGTTGGCCGTTACTTACTGACCAAACAGTTAATGTATGCTGCTGACGTTGTTGATTTACAAACTGCCCTTAAACAACTCGTCAAGGATTATTCAGGCGGGATGAAAAGACGTTTATCATTGGCCATCGCTTTAATTGGCAAACCACAATTGTTGATTTTAGACGAGCCGACGATTGGCATCGATCCTGCGTTACGTCGCCAAATCTGGCAGGAATTGCATCGACTGGCAAAACAAGGCGTGACAATTATTTTAACCACCCATGTGATGGCGGATGCTGAAGAAGCGGATCTGCTCATGATGATTCGCAATGGTCAAGCAATCGCTCAAGGCACACCGAAGCAGTTGCAAGTTGACTATCAAGCGAATTCGATTGAAGCGGTATTTCTAGCCGCAGGGAGGCAGCAAGATGCGCATTGAAGCTTTGATGATAAGAATTTTCAAAGAAATGTTACGTGACAAACGCACACTGGCCTTAATGTTTATCGCGCCTTTGTTTATCATGACGTTAATCTTCTTCTTATTTCAGTCCAACACAACGACAAAGGTTGATTTGGCCGTGCATGGCGTCCAAACATCCTTAACCAAGGCGATGGATACGAAGCATTTAAGATTACATCACGTTGGCACTGAAAAACCTACCCGCATAATCAAACAGCATGATTATGCGGGCGTTTTAACGCAACATGGCAATCAGCTTACGTTAACGCTTGCCAACACCGATCAGGGACAAAGCACGCTGTTGAAGCAAACATTACAGGCTGCCACCGTTAAGTTAAGACTAAAAGCTGCGGCCACCAGCCTTAAAACACAAGCGATTGCCTTAAATAAACTGACGGACGCGTTACAACAAGCCACGCACGGTGCGGTACAAGTCCCCATCCCGCAACAACCCAAGCAGACCAATTATCGCATGACAACCCACTATCGCTACGGCTCGTCTGAATCCACTTACTTTGATACTTTGTTACCGATTCTTATTGGCTTTATCGTCTTCTTCTTTGTCTTTTTTATTTCCGGCATTGCCTTACTGCGCGAACGGACAACCGGAACGCTTTATCGCTTGCTGGCGACTCCGATTCGTCGCGGTGAAATCATCAGTGGATACCTACTTGGTTACGGGATCTTTGCGGTCATTCAAACGGTTTTGATTGTCGGTTATGCCTTGGTGGTCTTTAAGATCCAAATTCTTGGAAGCATTCCGGCCATTTTTCTGATCAATTTGTTGCTGGCATCAACAGCCCTTGCGCTCGGCTTGCTCATTTCAACCTTTGCCAACAGTGAGTTTCAGATGTTGCAGTTTATTCCTATTATTGTGATCCCCCAGATTTTCTTCACCGGATTGATTCCTGTCAATCAGATGCTTGGATGGCTGCAACCCATTGCGCATTTGATGCCACTTTATTATGGTGCCAATGCTTTAACCGGAATTATTACCAAAGGCCAATCACTAGCAGTTTTATACCCTGATGTCATTGCATTGGTAGGCTTTTTCCTGCTATTTTTAGACTTGAATCTTTTGACAATGCGCAAATATCGTCAAGTTTGAAATTAATTCAATTTATGAAAGAAGTGTAGCTCGATGAAACCGCATAATATCACCGATTTATTCTCGGCATCCCTTGCAGATAGTCAGCTATCAACCAAACAGCAAGCCGTACTCAAGGCCAGTTTAAAGCTCTTCTCCGAACAAGGATACGATCGCACCAGTACCCAAGAAATTGCCCGGGTCGCCCAAGTCAGCGAAGGCACTGTCTACAAACAGTTTAAGACCAAAGAAGGTATTCTCCGTGCGCTATTGGCTCCGATGATTCAACAGGTCATCCCCAGTGCGATCACAGAGTTTATTCATGAAGTTGGCGAGCATCATCTGCCTGATTTGCATACTTTTTTAACGTTTATTGTCCGCGATCGCATGACATTTGCCATCACCAATCAAGCCCAATTGCGTATTCTTATTGCCACCCTTTTGCGCGATTCATCTTTGAGCAAGGCACTAGCAAAACAGTTTCAAACGCAATTTTTGGGTGAAGCCACGCATTTACTAACCGCGTATCAAGAAAAAGGCGTTCTCGTTAATTGGCCGGTGATCCGAATTCTGCAGTACATTTTCGGCACAGTGTTCAGTTATCTGCTTCCGGTCATACTCGATATCCAATCACAATTTGATCTCAACGCCGCGGTGAATGAAGCCGTCACCTTTCTTGAGCGCGGCTTACAAGGAGAAGTCGCTTATCCTGCCCCGCCAACTCATGAAAATTAGCACTTTTGGTGTTTTCCATCCCGCAGAACGTTAGAATGGAGTTAAACGTTTTTTCAAAGGAGACGTGCTTGAGTCATGAAGAATGAAAAGGAGACGCGGCGTAAGTTTGCCACTGAATCAATTGCAGATTTAATGACTGATTTACACACAACTTCAACCGGATTGAGTCAACAGGAAGCTTCAACCCGGCTAGCAAAATACGGTGAAAATACGATCACCCGCGAAAAGCAGGCATCGCAGCTGTTGATCTTTCTCAAGAACTTTACCAGCGTGATGGCGATCTTACTTTGGGTCAGCGGATTTGTTGCCATTTTGTCCGGCACATTGGAGCTAGGCATCGCAATTTGGTTAGTCAATATTATTAATGGTGTTTTCAGCTACTGGCAAGAACATGAAGCTCAAAAAGCGACGAATTCACTTATGAAAATGCTGCCGACCTATACGCAGGTCTATCGTGATGGCAAGTTGCAGCAAGTTAATGCGACCCAAATTGTCCCTGGCGATGTGTTTAATCTGCAAGCCGGTAATGCGGTCCCTGTTGACGCCCGGTTAATCAAAGCTACCTCCGTTCAGGTTGATCAAAGTGCCTTAACCGGTGAATCCGTACCCGAATCCAAAAAAGTTGCTTTTGATGCCGGACAAGGCGAGTTTGCCGAGTCCAACCTTGTTTATGCCGGTACCACTGTTGGCGCCGGTACTGCAACGGCGGTGGCGTTTGCAACAGGAATGCATACGGAATTCGGCCGGATTGCCGCGTTAACCCAGCAACAAAAGCGCAGTCTAAGCCCATTGCAACTGGAACTCAATCGCTTAACCAAACAGATTTCGTTGATTGCGATCAGTTTAGGGGTACTTTTCTTCGTTGCTGCTATTTTCTTTGTCCATTATCCGGTCGCGCAAAGCTTTATTTTTGCGCTAGGCATGATCGTTGCGTTTATTCCGGAAGGGCTTTTACCGACTGTCACGTTGTCGCTGGCACAAGGCGTTCAGCGGATGGCGAGAAAACACGCCTTACTCAAAGATCTAAACAGTGTCGAAACGCTTGGTGAAACCACCGTTATCTGCTCGGATAAAACCGGCACCCTAACGCAGAATCAGATGACAGTTGATCACGTCTGGACGCCGGCGCACACTTATACCGTCACTGGCCAAGGCTATGTCAACAACGGCGAGATCCAGCTAAACGGTCAACCGATTCACTATGGTAGCGATCCGGACCTGGATTTACTCATCCGACTGGTCGCGTTTAATAATGATACTGAAGTCGAACCGGCAAAAGGCGAAGCACGACCGAAAATTCTCGGCACTCCAACCGAAGCCTCGCTGGTCATTTTGGCGCAAAAATCAGGCATCGATACGAACGCCTACACCCAGAAGTTCCCGCGACTCAAAGAATTGCCGTTCGACTCGGATCGAAAGCGCATGACCACCATCCACCAACACGATCCCCAGACGCTCTCCATCTGTACCAAAGGCTCATTAAGCGATTTATTACCACATTGCGATACCATTCAAGAAAATGGTAAAGTCCGACCGCTAAAGCAAGCTGACAAAGATGCCATTGATGCGGCCAACCGTAAATATGCAGCTTTAGGTTTGCGGTCAATTGCCACGGCATATCGCGAAATCCCACAAGCAGCTGACAAAGAAAAACAGCTCGATGGTCTGACGATTGAAACGGCTGAAACCAAGCTCACATTCGTTGGCTTAGCAATTATGTCCGATCCGCCACGACCAGAGATTTACGCGGCCATCAAAAAATGTCATAACGCCAGTATCAAGATTATTATGGTCACCGGCGATTCGTCGTTGACTGCTAAATCTATCGCGGTCAAAATCGGCTTAACCTCTGATAAAGCCCGCGTCGTCACCGGCACCGAACTGGATGCTATGAGTAAAGCCGACCTCAAACAAGCGCTTGCTGGCGAAATCATTTTTGCGCGGGTAGCACCGGAACAAAAATATAAAATTGTCTCAACCCTTCAAGAAATGGGTGAAATTGTTGCTTCCACCGGTGATGGCGTCAATGATGCACCCGCCTTGAAAAAAGCCGATATTGGCGTGGCAATGGGCGTGACGGGAACAGACGTCGCCAAAGATGCAGCCGATATGATTCTCACGGACGACAATTTTGCTTCTATCGTTGCGGCGATTGAAGAAGGTCGAACTGTTTACAGCAACATTCAAAAGTTCCTGATTTATATTTTGAACTCTAACCTGCCTGAAGCTGTGCCATCTGCGCTTTTCCTCTTCTCACGTGGCGCTATTCCCCTACCGTTAACCGTGATGCAAATCTTAACCGTTGACCTCGGAACCGACATGATGCCTGCTTTGGGACTGGGATCTGAAAAAGCCGAGCCCGGGATTATGGACAAACCACCGCGCGCACGTAATGCTCACCTGATGAGCCGAACCGTCTTGTGGAAAGCCTTCGCGTGGTACGGACTGATTGCTTCAATCATCTCTAGCGGCGCCTACTTCTTCGTCAATCATCTGGACGGCTGGCCGACACATGGTTTAGCCACAAGCGGTTCAACTTATGTCATGGCAACTACCATGACCCTAGCTGCGATTATCTTCTGTCAAATTGCCGCAGCCATGAATTGCCGCACGGAAAATGCCTCAGTCTTCAAAGTCGGTTTGTTTGCCAATCGACTTGTCTGGTTCGGCATTATCTTTGAAATTTTCCTGCTGGCCCTACTCAGTTACACCCCGTTCTTACAGGAACTCTTCCACACGGGCCCACTAGCCCTCACCGATTGGATCTTCCTAGCCATCATCCCGATTCCACTCTTCTTAATCGAAGAAGGACGGAAATGGCTCAATCGTCGGCGCTTAGCCCATGCGAAGGTAAAGCGTGTCGAATAAGCAACACTAAGAAAATGGCCTTGGAATTTGAACTTTCCGAGGCCATTTTTTAGTGTCACTTTTAATTTTTAAATCAAAATTACCATGCATATCTTTTGATAAGCAAGATAAACTTATGCTACACTCGTCGCGAAAAATGAGAGCGGATTCACACCCAGGATTTACCTGACTGATGCAGATCATTCTGGCCAATCACCAATTTTTAAAAACCGCCACTGTTTCGCCAATCGCACAAAAAGCTAATGCCAACATAATAATGATATATGGCCGATTAATATGAATCACCGTTGCCGCGGCCACCAAACTTCCAACCGCCAGCCATAGACTGATACAACAAACGATATCCAGCCACACACCTTCACTATGCCGACTATGCTTCTTCATCGCGATCACCTCATTCCTATGGTACCCGATTGCAGCTGCTTGTACTACTCATTTAAAAAAACCGAATAAGCACGCCCAAGCGTAAAGTTTGCATTAATCTATCTCACTGCCTTAAATTTAAAACGGTATTGGGAAATTACGAACTAATAAAAATCCCATTGCACTATTTACATGAAACGTTGGCATTTATGAAAGAAGTGATATCCCAAATCAAAATAAACCTAATTGTTGTATCTAAGTATTATCACACAAGGCTTTGGTGTTGATCCTATTTAAGTGTCGTTATGATACAAAAGCTTTTTGTAAAGGGGTTGGATTTTTATGGGCAAGATAAAGATTAATATTTGGACTGCCATTTACGACATTGTTGCCTGCTTTATCTTCGCATCATCTTGGTTTGTTATCTTTGCAACTGCCGTTAATGACGCGGCCAATAAAACCAATGTCACATCTGGCGCAGGCATTTTCTTTTACACCGTTGCGTGGATTGGCGTAGTTCTAAACGCTGTTGCACTATGGCAGAGCTACAAACACCATATTTCACTTGTCGGCGGAATCCTGGGAGTCATTGGATCACTCTGCTTTGGCATTTCTGCTGTATTTGCGTTTCCTGCTATTGTTCTATTAATTATTGCTATTGTGTTCCTGTTTTTGCAACATCCACGCAAGCAAAACAAAGTTGCTTAGTCAGCATGATAGTCCTAGGAGGAGAAAATGAAAAAACTGATTTTAGTGACAGTCGCAACCTTATCAATATTTTTTTTAGCCGGTTGCAGTAGTTCCAGTTCAGCAAGTAAGGATAACTCGTCAGCCGCCAAAACTTCCACTGCTGAAAAAGCAGAAAAGGCAGAAAACAAAACCTCTACCCCAAAAAGTGGTTGGTCCTTTAAAAATGATACTTGGGTCACAGCAAATATGACCTTCAAGTTCACTAAAGCAGAAGTCCAGGATGCCTACGAGCAAGGAAAGAAGAATCTTGTCTTATTTGTGGACGTTACAAACACTTCCAAGAAAGAACAGATGCCAATGGCTGGAATGGTATCGATGAATGTTAAACAAAAAAATGACACTTCAAATGTCGACTTAACCAGCGGAATGCCTAAAATGAATGACGATGGCTCAAATCCTTTCGAAGCGCAAGAGAACGCTATGCATAATAACTTACTACCAGGTAAAACTGTTCAAGGTGTCTTTATTTATGAACTAAAAAATGATAATCCAGTGACTGTTACGTTTGAAAATGCCAGTTTCCAAACTATTGGCACCAAAACCTATAACGTGAAGTAACATTTAGGCGCAATAATCGGCCCTCGGAAAATCTTCCTGTCAACGCTTATTCTCCACCATAAGCGGTAAGATTTTGAGGGCTATTTTTGTTGTCCAAAAATATAAAGCATCGTTTCGAAGGTATTTAAAGCAGCCAAAAGTCCAAACAAAAAAGCCCGCCAAGTCAGCTTTTTCAGCTAACCGTAGCGGACTGAATGGTACCAAAACCCTCAGCGGCGGTACATCTTAAATTCTAAGAATAAATCATTGTATAGACCAACTTTAGCCGGTGGCAGATCGGAATAGATCTCAAGATGTTTCATGGTTTCGTCATCAGGGTAGAATTGGCGATCGTTTTGAACACTTTTAGGCAATAGCTTTTTAGCCGTTGCATTTGGTGTGGCGTAACCCACGTATTCTGCATTTTGCGCGGCGTTCTTTGGCTCCATCATGAAGTTGAGAAAGGCATAGATCGCTTTGAAATGCTTGGCCGTCTTAGGAATGACAAGGTTATCAAACCAGAGATTGCTGCCTTCTTGAGGAACGACATAGTGCAGGTGTTTGTTGTTAGCTAACATTTCGCTGGCTTCACCTGACCAGTCGACGGCAATTTTAGCTTCATTTTCTGCCATGTACATCTTGATTTCATCCGCAACGACAGCTTTGACGTTGGGCGAGAGCTGATCGAGTTTGGCTTTGGCAACAGCAAGCGTTTGCGGATTGGTCTCGTTGACCGATTTGCCTAGCGAGATTAAGGCTGGCGCAAACACATCACGAGCTGAGTCGATCAACATAATCGAGTCTTTAAACTTCGGATTCCACAATTGGTTCCAGTGTTGAACCTCACTGGCATTGACAAACTTGTCATTATAAATAATGCCCAGCGTGCCCCAGAAATACGGAATGCTGTACTTGTTGTTTGGATCGAATTCTTTATTAATTAAACGCGGGTCCATATGCTGCATGCCGCGTAATTTACTTTTATCCAGCGGTAATAGCAAATTGGCCTTCTTCATTTTCTCGATCATATAATCTGAAGGAACGGTCAGGTCATAACTGGTGCCCCCCTGTTGAATCTTGGTAAACATCGCTTCGTTGGAATCAAAGGTCTCTTGATTGACATGATAGCCAGTTTGCTTTTCAAATTTACTGATCAAGGCCGGATCAATATAATCGCCCCAATTAAAAAGATTCAGTGTATTGTCACCGGTATCTCCTTGCGATTTTTGTAAGTTCTCGCTCCAAACAGCTAATCCGAGACAGACTGCCAGGATCGCAACTGCAATACTAATGAGTCGTTTCATTGAGTAACGCCTCGCTTTCTCGCTTGTGTTTTGCCCGCCTGCTCTGTCCCGCTTGTTGGATAAAGTAGTACCCCACCACCAGCAGCAAAGCAAAGACGAACATCACGCCAGATAATGCGTTGATTTCCAAGCTGATTCCCTGACGTGCACGGGCATAGATTTCCACCGCCAGCGTTTCAAAGCCGTTACCGGTCACAAAGAAGGTTACGGCAAAATCATCCAGCGAATAGGTGAAGGCCATGAAGAAACCCGAGAAAATTCCCGGTGTGATATATGGCACAATGACCCGCGTCAGCACCTGATAGTTTGAAGCACCCAAATCACGCGCAGCATCAAGCATGGAATGGCTCATTTCCTGTAGCCGCGGTAAAATCATCAACACCACAATCGGAATGGAAAAGGCAATATGGCTCATCAGTACCGACCAGAAACCCAGCGGTACTTTTAACGCGGTATAAAAGATTAAGAAACTGGCCCCAATGATGACATCCGGACTGACCATTAAAATGTTGTTCAATGACAGCACCGTATTTTTAACCACCGGCCGACTGGTACGATCAATCGCAAGCGCACCTAATGCCCCGATAATCGTGGCGATCAGGCTGGATAGTAACGCCACAAGCAGTGTATCCAAAACGATTTGAATCATCCGGGTATCCGCAAAAAGTTCGGCATAGTGTTTCCAGGTAAACCCGGAATAGTTACTCATGCGATCGCCGGTTGAAAATGAATAAATGACCAGATAAAAAATCGGAACATATAAACAGATGAAGACGAAAATCAGATAAAGGTTGGACCACTTAAACTTACGCTTCATGACGGCGGACCCCCTTCTTCTTTCGTTCACCGGTTAGGAACATAATCACAAACATCGCCACAATCAAGACCACGCCAATTGTGGAACCCATCCCCCAGTTCATGGTGGTGAGAAAATGCTCTTCAATCGCGGTCCCTAATGTGATCACCCGGTTCCCGCCGATCAAGCGCGTTAACATGAACAAGCTCAAGCTAGGGATGAACACTGCCTGAACGCCCGATTTAACGCCGGAAATGGTTAGTGGCCAGACAACTTTGGTAAATGTCTGCCACCCTTTGGCACCCAAATCACGTGAGGCATTGACCAAATTTTCAGGCAATTCTTCAATCGCATTGAAAATCGGTAAAATCATAAACGGAATTTCAATATAAGCGGCGACAAAGATAAAGCTGAAATCAGTAAACAAAAATTGCTGCGGGGCAATTCCGAACATGCCCAAGAAACTGTTCACGCCGCCATCCTGACTAAAGATTCCGATAAAGGCATATGCTTTAAGTAACAAATTAATCCAGGTTGGCAGAATAATCAGCAACAACCATAGCTGCTTGTGCTTGGCATAATGCAGAAAGTAAGCGGTCGGATAGCTGATTAGCAATGTTGCAAGTGTGATTAAAAAGGCATACCAGACTGAATTAATCGTCATCATAATATAAGTGCCTGATTGAAAATAAGTCTGATAATTTGCCAAGGTAAAATGGCCGCTAATATCAAAGAAACTTTGATAAACGATCAACACCATTGGCGCGATCACAAACAACGCGAGCCACATCACGTAAGGCGTGTAAAATGCTACATTCGTGGTGGATTTTTTCACGATGACCCTCCTCAGATTAGAAATCAAACGGTGCTTAGCCGAAACCGTGCGTTAACGGACACGGTCACAGTAAAGTCGCTGTCAATACTGTGCTTAATCGCCTTCATAAGTTTCCAGCCGCGCATCGAATTCTTCTTCGGATTCGTTTAGCCGCATAACGTGAATGTCTTCAGGATCAAACGTCAACCCCACCGTCTCGCCGTCTTTTGCCGGATTGGTCGAGTGAATCAACCACTCATTCTTAAGCTGATCGTAAGCAACGATTTCATAATAATCGCCGCGGAATAATTGGGTATCGACTTCAACGTTCACTTTGCCGGCATCGGCTGCGGTGATATCAAGATCTTCTGGCCGTAAAACCACTTCGACCGGTTCATTCGGCCGCATCCCTGCATCGGCACATTCAAATTGCTTACCGTTAAATTCGACCAGGAAATCTTTAATCATATGCCCCTGAATGATATTACTTTCACCAATGAAATCCGCAACAAAGTGATTCACCGGTTCATCGTAAATATCAACCGGGGTACCACTTTGCTGAACCTGACCATCATTCATGACAAAAATTTCATCCGACAGTGCCAGTGCTTCTTCTTGATCATGGGTCACAAACAAAAAGGTAATCCCGAGCCGTTCTTGTAACTCGCGCAACTCATACTGCATATCTTTACGTAACTTTGCGTCCAGTGCCGATAACGGCTCATCCAATAACAAGACTTGCGGCTCCAGCACAATGGCGCGGGCGATGGCTACCCGCTGCTGCTGGCCGCCAGACAATTCAGAGATTTCCCGGTCAGCATAGCCTTGTAACCGAACCATTTTAAGCGCGTCTGTCACTTTGGTCTTAATCGTTTCCTTGCTCATCCGATGCAGACGTAATCCAAACGCAACGTTGTCAAAAACATTAAGATGCGGGAATAACGCATAATCTTGGAATACCGTATTAACCTTGCGCTGATTTGCCGGTACATCATTAATCCGTTTGCCATCAAAAAGCACTTCGCCTTCCGAAACATCCAGAAACCCGGCAATGGCGCGCAGAATCGTCGTTTTACCAGACCCGGACGGACCAAGTAATGTGTAGAACTTGCCTTGTTCAATTTCGATATTGACATCTTTTAATACCTGCGTGTCGCCATAACGTTTGCCGACATGCTTCAGTTCAACAATGATATTGCTCAATGACCCCAACTCCTTATAGATAAGATGCCGTCGCAACCAGCAGGCATTTGCTGCGACCCGTTGCGGCGTTCACCAGTTGATGTTGTTTCGTTGCGTGGAAATAAATAGTTTCCCCTTTTTTAGCGACATAAGTCTGTTCACCCAGCAACAACTTCACTTTGCCGCTAACCACATACACAAACGTTTCCGCCGGTGATGGTTCGAAAGTTTTAAAAATCCCATCCGGTGCAAAATCAATCATCACCGGCTCCATCTCGTTTTCATTGCTTTCGGGAACTAACCACTTCAATTGATAACCTTTGTCCTCATCAAGATAAGTCACCTGATCCGAAGCATGATAGACCAGTGAATCAACTGGTTCTTCACGGAAAAAATCGGCTGGCGACTCACCTAAAACGCTTAAAATATCAAAAAAGGTTTCCAGTGACGGCGAACTTTGATCATGTTCAACTTGCGAAATATACCCCTTTGATAAATCAGTTCGTTCCCCTAACTCTTCTTGGGTCAGGTTTTTGCGAATGCGCAAATCACGAATTTTGCTGCCAATGTCCATGGCACACCGCCTTTATAAGTTTCGTTAAACTAAACTTTAAGTTTACTAACTCTGCCTATTATACGAACGTCACGCACCAACGCAAGCTTTTATAGCTGATTTTCAAAAAAAAATTTCACGGCAGCTTAAATGCCCTTTGATACAACAAAACGGCGCCCGCACATGCTCATTTGAGAACATCTGGTCGCCGTTTGTTTGTCGAGATATTTTTTAATCCCAGTTCCTAAACTTCTTCCATCGAAGTTAAAGTTGCAGCATTTTCCGTGAAGTTAACATTTTGATTTAAGCGCTGGGCCATGGCCATGGTGATATACCCTTTTTCAAGTAGATCATGAATGGCCGTTCGCTCGGCTGCAAACGCAATCGCGCGTAATCGGCCGAGTTCATGTTCATATTGCGTTGATTTGTGGGTGTTTAACGCTTTAACCGATGCAATTCGATTGCGGTACTGAACAATCAACGAATAAATCACTTGGCGGTTGTAATGATGGGCCTTGTTTTCTTTTTGACGAAGAAATTGCGACAAATACTTCAAGCCGCCTTTTGCTGTTTCCTTTTCAATAAACAGTTTCTCATTGAAAAAGCGATGCGAGCGATTCTGTTCACTCGCGACCGTGTACCAAAAGTGGGATAGCTTCAACGCGGACCGGTCAAGAAGCATGCGCAATGTTGGTCGGCCGGAGCGTTTCGCCATTGAATTCAAATCATCCAGGCGATGCTGCAGTTGTTTGTGAGCTTTGGCATAACTTTTGGACATGATTTTGTTCTCGCGCCATAAGTCATCTAACGCGTATAATTCGCCTTGAACCCCCACCTTACGTAAATCAAGTTCATCTTGAACCAATGGCGGAATGGCGGCGCCGGTATCCTCGGCTAGCTCCAGGCGCCGAATCAGATTTTGATATTCGGCGATCAGATCAAGTGCCGCTTTTTGATTTGACTCCCGCCGCTCGGATTCAACGCGACGAACTGCCATTTGATAGACAAACAGCTGGGCTTGACGCTGAGAGATAATGCGAACATCGTGACTATTTTCATCATCCTCGGCGACATCGCTGCTACCATCTGCGGCAATCGTGGAGCCACGGGTTTGCAGCGGTGCGACTGAGCGCGTCACCAGCGGCAAGGCCACAATCGCCACGATTAAGCTCAAGACGACAACGCCGGCAGCAATAAACAGCATCAGGCTGCGCTCGGGGAACGGCTGGCCATTTGCCAATGCTGCGGGAACAGCAAACACACCGACTAGCGTAATGGCACCGCGGACACCCGAAATACCGCTTAACAACGCCGCCCGCCAAGAAGGAGGATTGCCTTTTGAACGAACCGTAAGCCACATGTAGCCATAAATCCATAACGTCCGCAAAACCAAAATGCCGAGATAAACAATCACAACAAATTCAAGAGCTTGCCATGTGTTGACTTCATGATCGGCTATCGTGTCCCGCATGGCAACAGGAAGCTCAATCCCTAAGATAAGAAAAATAATCCCATTCAGGGTATAAACAATTAAATCCCACGTCCGTTCAGAAACAATCCGCAACTCCGGCAACGCGGCAACATACCGATTATGCTGCGTATTGCTCAGTAAACCGGCTACTACGACAGCAATGACGCCAGAAGCATGCATAAATTCATCCACAATCAAATAAATGAAAAACGGTGTCAACACCTGCAAAATCGTATGCAAAATGACATCATTGAGCCCTTGTTGCAAAAGCCAGTTGCGACTCAAATTAATCAAGCCGATTAGCACCAAGCCAGCTAACGCCCCTACTAACGCCACGTAGAAAAAGTCCCGAACAGCATGGCCTAGTGCAAATGCTCCGGTCATGGTGGCCGCGATGCCATACTTAAACCCAATCAAGCCACTGGCATCGTTGATCAAACTTTCGCCACTCACCAAGTGCAAAACCCCGCTTGGCAAATGCACACGCTTAGCCAAACTCTGAACCGCAATCGGATCGGTGGGGCTAAGGATGGCTGCCAACGCAAAACTCGCTGGTAGTGGTAATGGCGGAATCAGGAAATGAATTAAGTAACCTCCGACCAGCATCGTTGCAAACACCAGAAAAATGGCGTTCCCCATAATCGGACCACGCAACTCCCATAGTTCTCGCCGCGGAAAATGCCGACCATCGTAAAACAGCAGCGGGGCAATGAAAAGCAACATAAACCAATCAGTCGCTAAATTGATCGTTAAATGAAAAAATAAAGCCGCGCCTAGTCCCAGCGCGACTTGAATCAAAGAAACCGGGACAGCCACAATGTAATGACTGAGCACGTTTGAGATGATGACCAATGCCATCAAGAATAAGACGGCTTCGACTAAATGCATTGTGTAGCCCCTTTCAAATAGATTTTAAGATATTGCTTAGTGTAACGGTTCGCCAATGATCCGAACTTCAGGCTCTAGGTCAACGTCAAACTTGGCTTTAACCGTTTTTTGAATAAGGTGGATCATATCAAGATAATCGGTTGCCGTTGCATTGCCTAAATTAATGATAAACCCGGCATGTTTTTTCGATACCTGCGCACCGCCAATGATATGCCCTTGCAAACCGGCTTTTTGAATCATCGGACCAACAAAATGATCCGGGGGACGTTTAAACACCGAGCCACATGATGGATACTCCAGTGGCTGTTTAGCTGCCCGTCTTGCATTGAGTTCATCCATCTTGGCCCGAATAGTAGGCTTATCGCCAAACTTCATGGAAAAGGTGACACTCAAGACAATGTCACCGGTATCTTGAACCACACTATGCCGATAGCGAAAGTTTAATTCACGATGATTGTAAGTTTTGAGTTCCCCTGCGCGCGTCAAAACGTGAGCCTGACTGATCACACTGCAGACTTCACCGTTATAAGCGCCCGCGTTCATGAATAACGCGCCACCGACACTGCCGGGAATCCCGGCCGCAAACTCAAGTCCGGTTAATCCGGCCCGGTAAGCGGCTTCGGTTGTGTCAATCAGCCGGGCCCCCGCCTGAGCCGTTACATCGTTACCATTCACGGTGATTTTTTTCATCGCCGTTAAAATCAAGACTAACCCCCGAATGCCGCCATCACGCACAATTAAATTGCTGGCGTTGCCGATGACCGTTAACGGCATATCCCGCTCCCGAGCCATTTCAACCAAAGCCTGAACTTCAGCCACGTCTTTAGGAAACGCAAGCAAATCAGCCGGCCCACCGGTTTTTGTAAAGGTATAATGACTCAACGGCTCATCATGCAACATGGTGATACCTTCAAGTATCCGTGGTGCGTCTACCACAACATCAGGTCCTTTCAAAAAGACTACTTACTATTTTAGCAGAAATTCGGGCGCATGAACACAGAGCGCAAAAAGCAGTAAGTGTCAACTTTTTCTCGGTTCTACTCTAATTAAGTGATTTCCGTTACTCCGAGCTGGCTCCGCGGTGGTGGAGGCTGGCGACCGCGCAGCTAGAGTGGTGGGCGCGACTTCGAACCCGCAAAGACCGCGGTTTCGAAGCTCGGCCTTGGTCTAAAGCGGAGAAGCCCACTCCGCTTAAGACCAATTTCACCACTGAGCCCGCCACCGCTCCGCCAGCTCTTGCTTTCTATCCTGATATTCGAACAAGGTGCCCCTTCGCACTGCTACGAGAATCTTCTAAACTGATGTGCTCGTGTTTGCCCCTCCACATGCACTGAGAGAAGTTTTACACTAACAAGAACGCCAGTCGCATTCACCCGTAAAGTCTAGTAAAATGAAGGCGCATAGCAGCGATAGGAGTGAAGCATGTTGAAAATGATTTCATGGAATGTAAACGGCTTACGAGCGGTTTTAAAAAAAGACTTTATGACGATTTTTAACGAATTGGATGCAGATTGGTTTTGTCTTCAGGAAACGAAGATGCAGGCTGGTCAGGTAGAACTCGATTTGCCCGGCTACTATCAATATTTTAATTATGCCGAACGTAAAGGTTATTCGGGAACCGCCATTTTTACTAAGCACAAGCCGCTGAATGTCACGTATGGCATGGGCATCCCTGAACATGATACCGAAGGGCGGATCATTACGCTTGAATATCCCAAGTTTTATTTAATGACGGTCTATACGCCTAATTCCGGTGGCGAGCTCAAACGACTCGACTATCGCCAACAGTGGGATCGGGATTTTCTCGCGTACACGAATGAACTGGCAGCAAAGAAACCACTCGTTTACTGTGGTGATTTAAACGTTGCCCATGAACCCATCGACCTGAAAAATGACAAAACCAATCACCACAACGCCGGCTTTACCGATGAAGAGCGGGCTGATTTTACCAAACAGCTCAATAGTGGCTTCATTGATACGTTCCGCCATTTTTACCCGGATACGGTCACATATTCCTGGTGGAGTTATCGCTTCCACGCGCGAGCTAACAATGCCGGCTGGCGGATTGATTATTTTGTCGCCAGCTCAGCCTTTCAACCTTACATTCAGGATGCTAAGATTTTAACGCAAATTATGGGCAGCGATCACTGTCCTGTCGAATTGGTGACTCAGGATTTAGTTTAGGAGAAGATGACATGGATTTTATTGCGATGGATTTTGAAACGGCAAATCGCAAACGGGCTTCGGCTTGCTCGCTTGCCTTAGTCGTCGTGCAACAAAATCGAGTTGTTGACAGTTTTTACACACTGATCAACCCGCAGATGCAATTTGACCCGCAAAACATTCGGATTCACGGGATTACACCTGATATGGTTCAAGACCAGCCGACTTTTGATCGGGTTTGGCCGCATATTCAAATGTTTTATACGCCTGGTCGGATTGTCACCGCCCACAACGCACCGTTTGACGTTTCCGTATTGCGCTTGACACTTGATCGCTATGGCATTGCCGCGCCACGCTATCAGGTCATTGATACGGTTAAAACATCACGGCAGTTTTTACCAAAGTTACCGAATCATCGTTTGGATACAGTCAGTGCTGCACTCAAGATTCCGCTTGAGCACCATCACAACGCCTTAGCGGACAGTTATGCGTGTGCAAGAATCCTCATTGCCGAAAATGAACATTTTGGCGAAGCGCAGACTAAAGCCATGATGAAGTTAGCTAAAGCAGGCTGAAGCTTAACAAATTAGCGTATAAAACTAAAAAACGAGTGCAATTTTCGCTGCAGCTTAACACGAAAAATTGCACTCGTTTTTATTTTCAAATTGTAAACAGCACGCTGATCGTCAAATGTTAAAATGCATCTTTGCCAGCCATTTTTATTTACCCGTTCAGTCAGGCGTTCACAATTTCTTTTTCAGCTTATTTTTTCACGACATGCCGCTCTGACTTCCAGATGCTAAAGGATGTCTTCATTGACTGCCATAAGCCGGAGCCTGAGTAAACCAACACATTATTGCGATAGACTTTGACCGTGAACATTGTAAACAGGGCCAAGAAGGCGATGCTAATTGCAATACTGATCCACGCCTCGCCCATACTTGCTCGTCCCAGTGACATTTGCGTCGGCATCACGAAGACATTTAAAAACGGCACATAACTGGCTATTTGAGCAAGCATTGAATCACCTGACTGCGCGGCAATGGTAATGAAGTAGCCAACCAACCCCAACATGCTAATCGGCATAGCAGCTTGTTGCACCTGCTCCTGATTGGAAACTAGCGAACCTGTCAAAGCAGCTAACACCGAAAATGTTAGTGTTCCAATAACAAAGAAAATCGCGATCATACCGGTAGTCCCGGAAAATAGAATCGAGAAATCAAACTGTTTCAAGACCCCTGCGACCATGCTTTGGTTTTTAAGAAATTGCCAACCAATCAATCCGGCAACAAGATAAATTGCCAGCTGTGTCAATAACAAGGCGAAGATCCCGGCCAGCTTACCGAAGAACTGAGTCGTGGCACTGACGGATGATAGAAGAATCTCCATAATCCGTGAGCCTTTTTCCGTCGCGATTTCCTGCGCGAGAATTGAGCCGTAAACCATCGTCACCATCAGAATCAGCACCATGGACACGACGGCAACACCATGGTTCATGAGTTGCGTGGAGTCTGATTTGGGTACTTGCTTGCCATCTTCAATCGCGACTGTTTTTGAGGTAACCACAGGCGGCTGCGTTAAGGCGGTAACTTGGGCAGGCGTCAAGTGCATACTGGCAGCGGTACTGCTGAGCTTAAGGCCGCTCAGTGCGGTGACAAGGGTCGACGTGTCAACCGTTTGCCCGTTATCGCGCGCTACATAATGGGAACGGAAATGGTCAGCAGCCTTCACCGTTAAAACACCGTCAATCTTCTCATCATTTAAAGCAGCATTGGCTTTTTTATCTGACGAATAAACCTTAAACTTTAAGTCATCGGTACTTTGTTTGCTTAATGCCTGACCCACGGCGCTAACGTCACTGACAACGGCCACTTGGGCAGGAGCTTGTGTTTTGGCTACATAAAACGCGATGCCGACCCCAATTGCCAGAAAAAGCAATGGCGACAACACTAGGAAAATCCACGAACCACTTTTGACATTCTTTTTGTAAACCTGACTCATAACCACCCAGAACTTATGCATTCGACTCACCTACTTTCAGGCGGAAAATTTCATCAAGCGTAGGCGGTTGTTGGCGAAATTCCGGTATGTAGCCATTCGCCACAGCTTGGGTAAATATTTGTCGACCCACTGCTGGATCAGCCAGTGTTAACTCAAACTCCTGTCCGTGTCGGCGAAGATGTGTTACCCCGTCAAATGCTTGCAATTCTGCTTCCGACAAGCCAGATTCAATAAACAGTTTGGTTCGGCCAAAGCTTTCCCGAATGGCATTTACAGCACCATTTAAGACCATGCGACCTTGTTTCAACATCACCAAATGATCCGAAATAGCCTCAACATTAGCCATATCATGACTGGAATAAATAATCGCTGCGCCGTTGTCTTTAAGCATCTCGATGCCGGCCATTAACAAACTGGCATTAACCGGGTCGAGTCCGGAAAACGGTTCGTCAAGAATGACCAGCTTTGGCATATGTATCATTGTCGCGATCACTTGAACTTTTTGCTGATTGCCTTTGCTTAAATCCTTGATCTTATCCGTAGCCCTACCTTTAACCTGAAACCGTTCCAGCCATTCCGGAATCCTCGCTTTGATTTCAGCTGTTTTCATACCCCGCAACCGGGCAAAATAAACAATTTGATCCTGCACCCGCATTTTAGGATATAACCCGCGTTCTTCCGGCAAATAGCCAATGATGTCGTAATCTTTGGCCGTCAATGGTTGCCCGTTCCAGCTGATGGTACCGGCATCAGGCGTCAAGAAATTCAGAATCATTCGAAAAGTCGTGGTTTTACCCGCGCCATTTTGCCCGATTAATCCCATGATCTCACCGGGTTTTACCGTGAAGCTCACATGATCAACGGCGGTCATGGTACCGAAAGTCTTGACCAGATCCTTGACTTCTAACATTTTGCACCTACTTTCCTATTCGTTCAACAGCTCACATTGCTATTAGTTTAGCATGCAAACTTTAGTTATCAAAATATAAGCGTTCAGCTAGACAATTACTCGGCTGATTCAAACAAAAAAACAGCACCGGGCATCGCTTTTTCGACTTGCGATCATGCTCGATCCTGTTTTTCCGAATGTTCTCTAGCAAACCATCATTAACACATTAGCTGAGGCTTTGAAGTAACGCCTCATAACGCGGACCACGGGGAACCAGTTCTAAGTGACGTGTGGTATCCGAATTATCATCCTTTTGAAAATGAATCAGCAGGTCGGTTTCCGGTTCACTAAGCCCCAGAAAGTCAGGCCACTCGACAACCGAAACCCCGTCACCTTCGAAATATTCTTCCAACCCTAAATCCTCGGCGCCACCATCTTCCAAACGATAAAGATCCATATGATAAAGCGGCAGGCGGCCATGGCGATATTCACGAATAATTGTGAAGGTTGGGCTTTTGACATAATCCGTAATGCCCAGCCCCTTAGCCAAGCCTTTGGTAAAACTAGTCTTGCCAGCGCCAAGATCCCCGTCTAGCAGTAACACATCGCCTGCTTGCAACTGCGGTCCCAGTGAAGCAGCAAAGGCCTGCAGTGCAGCTTCACTGGTGAAATCTTTCTTTAAGCTTGTCATAGCAAGGTCTGGGCCGCCGTGATAATGGCCAACTTATAGACGTCTTCTTCATTTGCACCACGGCTTAAGTCGGAAACCGGTTGATTCAGTCCCTGAAGAATTGGCCCAATCGCTTCAAAGCCGCCGAATCGCTGGGCAATTTTGTAGCCAATGTTACCTGATTGCAGTTCTGGGAAAATAAAGACGTTAGCTTCCCCGGCTACCTTGGAATCAGGAGCCTTTTGCTTGGCAACGGTTGGAACAAAGGCAGCATCAAACTGTAATTCGCCATCCAAAGCCAAATCCGGTGCCAATTCATGCGCCTTTTTGGTGGCTTCAACCACTTTATCCACTTGCGGTCCCTTGGCACTGCCTTTGGTTGAGAATGATAACAAAGCCACGCGGGGTGGTTCGATATCAAATAATGCGGCCGTTTTAGCCGATTCAACCGCAATCTCAGCCAATTGGTCAGCATCCGGATCGATGTTAATCGCGTTATCGGCAAATAAGTATCGTTCATCCCGACCGCGTTGCATGATGAAAGCACCACTCACTAAATGAACCCCAGGCCGCGTTTTAATGATCTGTAACGCCGGGCGCACCGTGTCAGCCGTTGAATGGACCGCACCGGAGACCATCCCGTCAGCTTTCTTCATGTAAACGAGCATGGTCCCAAAATAATTGGCATTCTGAACAATCTTTTCGGCTTGTTCTTGGGTCGCCTTACCTTTACGCCGCTCGACAAACGCCGTCACCATTTGGTCATGGAGCTCGTCATGTTCAGGATCGCGAACGGTTAATTTACTCAGATCCCAGCTTTTTTCGGCGGCCAGGCTTTGAATCTTATCCGGGTTACCTAAGACAATTGCCTGAACCAGGCCATCAGCTGCAAGCCGAACTGCAGCGCCTAAAACCCGCGGATCCTCGCCTTCCGGAAATACAATCCGCAAATGTTTACCGTTAATTTTATCTTTTAAGCTTTCAAATAGGTCCAAACTTTATCCCTCCATAAAAGCGCTTTATTCTGTATCATCATACCGTTTTTATTGGGTTATGACCAGCAGAAGTCAGAAGGAAAAATCGGCTGCTCGTTCCTCAACACCCCACTGTCCCCGCTGAGACAAATGGGGATCACTGGTTTGCACCGCTTAAACGGCTGTTGCTATCATTTTAATTTTCTGTCGTAACCGTCTCTGGCAGCTGCCAATTAATCGGCGTCTCTCCCATTTTCTCTAATGCCTCATTCGTGCGTGAAAACGGTCGACTACCAAAAAAACCACGTGATGCTGACAAAGGACTTGGATGTGCGGACGCAATGATGGCATTTTTAGAAGTGTCAATCAAGGCGGCTTTTTTCTTGGCCGCATTGCCCCATAAAATGAACACGACGCCACCGCGCGCTGACAAAGCGGCAATCGCGGCATCGGTTAATGCTTCCCAGCCGTGATTCTGATGCGAATACGCGTGTCCAGCCTGCACGGTCAGGACCGCATTGAGCAATAAAACGCCTTGATTCGCCCACGCTTTAAGATAGCCGTGATGCACGGGTGGATACCCTAAGTCGCTTTGCAATTCTTTATAAATATTCTGCAGTGATGGTGGCAAGGCAACGCCAGGCGCAACCGCAAAACTAGCCCCCACTGCCTGATGCGGATTGTGGTAAGGATCCTGGCCTAAGATCACCACTTTAACATCATGAAACGGGGTCCATTCGAAGGCCTGGAAGATATGATGCATCTCGGGATAGATCGTTTTAGTGGCATACTCTTCTTTTAAAAAGCCATGCAGCCGTGCATATTCGGAACTTTCAAAAATCGGTTCCAGAACCGTCTGCCAATCATTATGGATTAATGTTTTCAAAAGCTGCACCTCCGCAAATAGTGTACAAGAATCCCAGCACGTTTGCTACCGGACAAGCGTTTTTCATGCTAAAATTAAAATCGTAACGGCACCATGACAAACCGGAGGGAACTGTAAATATGATTAAACTTATTGCATCGGACATGGATGGCACCCTTTTGAATGACAAAATGGAAGTCTCAGACGAAAACGCCCAGGCCATCCGTGAAGCGCAAGCCGCTGGTATCGAATTCATGGTTGCAACCGGACGCGGCGTGACTGAGGCAAAACCCTTATTGGCAGCTCAGAACTTAAAACCCGCCTTCATCACGTTAAATGGCGCAATGGTTTTTGACGAGGCTGGCAAGCTCGTGGTCACAATTCCAATTGCTGATGATCTAAACGATTACATTGTCAAAACGCTGCAAAAAGACAACATTTACTTTGAAGTTGTCACCAACAAAGGCGTCTTCTCAGATAGTCGCGTCGAGCGGATTCAAAATGTTGCCGATTTGCTCGTTGATCTGAATCCTGATACAACTTACAAACTTGCGGTGGCACTGGCGGCTGCTCGGCTTGAACTGATGAATATCAATTACGTTGATAACTACCAAGAATTATTGGACGATCCAACCATCCAAATTATGAAGTTCATCGCGTTTACCGGTGAACGGCATGATATTTTAAAAGCACCCGCAAAGACTTTTGAAGCCACCGGCAAACTCAGTGTCACCTCAAGCTCGGCCAACAACATTGAAGTTAACAATATTAAAGCACAAAAGGGTTATGCCGTTGAAGCTTATGCCAAGCAACGGGGCATCACGATGGATGAAGTCATGACGATTGGCGATAATCTCAACGATGCTAGCATGATTAAAATGGCCAAGTATGGCGTTGCGATGGGAAATGCGATTCCTGAAATCACTGCCTTGGCATGGGATACCACCAAAACCAACAGCGAAAATGGCGTTGCCGCCGCAATTCGCAAGGCTATTCGCGTTAACAAGGCAGAAGCATCAAATGCCCATTTCTAATCTTTGCGGTTAAACACAGCATGTGACCTTTCCTGGGAGGTCTGCAAATGGCGTTATATCTTGATATGAATGCGTTAAGTACCGGCAGTCTGAGCGTGGTAAAAACCGACAATGGCAAACCGGCGTATATTTTGACGGCCCGCCACGGTATTATCAATGGCGGATTTGATTTGAACACACTAAGCGGCAATCCGCTCGGTTCGATTCGTCAAAAAACAGTCAGCGTTTTCCCTCGCTATGACCTATATATTGCCGATCGTAATGTTGCCAGTGTCAAAAAAATGTTTGGCGTCTGGCACCAATTCATTTTTATCTCCAAACTTAACTGGGTCGCCATGGGTAACTTGCTCAACAATCATTATCAGGTCTTCCATGGCGTCAAAACCATTTTTAGTGCCGAAGAAGTCGCTCCGGCAATTGTTAAGCTTACGATTCCCAGCAATCGGGACATTCCTGCTGCCATTTTGTTGGCGGCTATCCTCGACCGCTTCCGCCATGTTGGGGTGGCTGATCCGTTGAAACGTTATGAATATGGTCTGGACTTCCCCGACTGAGGCTTTAGCTGCTGTATTGATACAAAAAATGGACGATACCTTAAGTATGGTAAGAAAAACAAAACGGCACTCGCAAAAGATTTCCCATCGCGAGTGCCGTTTTGTTTGGTTCCACTACCAGCTGTAAGTGCCGACTTTTCACTTAATCACCAACTGGCCGAATCATATGATCGTAGCGATGGCTGCCAATCATCAGCTCGCCATTTTTGACAAAGCCATTGCGTTCATATAACTTCTTAGCCCGCGGATTCTGCTTGTCCACGTTCAAACTGACTACATCGGCTTTGCGGGCGCGGGCAACCGGATCGACCGCTTGTAATAACTTGGTTCCAATGCCATGTCCTTGCGCAGTGGCCGCCACGGCTAAGGTGTCAAGATACCATTCGCCTGGATAAGTTTCGGTATCCGTAAACAAAGATGACTGCGGGGTTAGCCCCAGTTTTGGCAACAAGGGACGTAAAGCATCATCAATATGCGCTTCTTGTTCGTGTAGATAACCCACTGCAATACCTTCAATATGCCCATCCTGATCGGCTACCAGAATTTGTGGATAACCGTAACGATAAGTGGGCAGCAGAAATGCTTGTTGCAAAACTGCATATAAGGTTGGTTTTGGAACCCGCATTAACTGCGGTATTTCCATTTCAGTAAAGACAATATCAATCAGCGGGGCCACCTGAGCAGCATCCGCTGGTTTACTTGGACGTATGATCACAAAAATCGCTCCTTTTTCATGAATTTATTATAGCAAAGAAGCCGAACGTTCGCGTCTTATCACTTGTTGTGTAACAATCAAATGTTTTTAAGCGAATGAGTCCAATTTTGAGTGAAACTGGGTTAAAATATGTGAAGAGTTGTGTTGTCGCCCCGCCCCCTAGATATGCTTTAGTGAAGTGGCGGCACCACAATATCTTGTTCCAAATTTTCTTTTTGGCGCGACCCCACCGGCATGCTTGCGTGGGACCGACGAACGGAGGTGAGGAGCAGAAAACTATTCGAAGGAGCGTACTGGGTTGAAAGTTACTTTCAAGGACGTCACGATGTCCTACGATGGCAAGAAAGATACCCTGAAGGATCTGAATTTTACCATTCCCGATGGCACGCTGGTTTCCCTGCTGGGTCCTTCCGGCGGCGGTAAGACCACGACACTGAATTTGATTTCGGGACTGTTGGCGCCAACTGCCGGGCAAATTTTCTTTGGTGATACGGATGTCACTAAAAAAGATGCCTTAGCCCGTAAAGTCGGCATGGTATTTCAGAACTACAGTCTGTATCCGCACTTGTCGGTCTTGGACAATATTGCCTTTCCACTGAAGATGGCTAAAGTCGGAAAAGCCGAGCGCCACGCCAAAGCTAAAGACCTTGCCAAATTGGTGCACGTTGAAGACCAGCTTGACAAAAAACCGGGAGCTTTATCCGGTGGTCAACAGCAGCGAGTCGCCATTGCGCGCGCGTTAGCCAAATCGCCAAGTCTTTTGCTGCTTGACGAACCACTATCCAACCTTGACGCGCGGTTACGAATCGAGATGCGTGAAGAAATTCGCCGGATTCAACGTGAAACCGGCGTCACCACCATTTTCGTCACCCATGATCAAGACGAAGCCCTGCATATTTCCGACAACATTATGGTGCTTGCAAACGGGTCCATTCAGCAGTTTAGTTCGCCACAGACCCTCTACGATCAGCCTAACAATCTGTTCGTTGCTAAGTTTATTGGCGAACCTGTTATTAACACGATCCCGGCACAGGCATTATCAGCTGATTTAGCTAATGCGGTACCAGAGGCGATTTTGAAACAAGCTGTCACTGCCGGCATTCGTAGCGAAGCCATTATCCCTTATGATGCTGGCGAAAATGTCCTTGCCAAGTTCCATGGCAAGATCACGCATAGTTCCAAATATGGACGTGAGGCGACTGCCGATATTGATTATAACGGCGAACGGCTTCTGTCTACCGAAATGGCCGGCGTTTCCAGTCGTCAGCCGGAGTTGGATTTTTACATCACTAAATCAGGATTTTTTCTCTTTGATCAGTCTGGCGCCTTGATTTTTGGTGGTGAAAGTCATGCTGAATGAAAAAGCCACGCTCAAATCGACGGCTAAAGCAGCACTCTATTTACTGCCAATGCTCGTCATTACCATCACCTTCAATATCTGGCCGATCATTAATTCCTTTTTAATGAGTCTATACACCAAGTATGACTTTTACACGGATAAGGTCAGCGGCTGGGGCTTTGACAACTTCGTCTATCTCTGGAATGATCCTGATTTTCATTTAGCAGTGCGCAACACCTTGGTCTTTGTGATCGGCGTTGTCCCGATAACAGTTGTTTTGTCATTAATTATTGCTTTACTGCTTAATCAGGTAAAGATCATTTCCGGTTTTTTCCGAACCGTGTATTTCTTACCATTTGTCACAAGTACGGTTGCGATTGCGATGGTCTGGAATTGGATGTTCCATGGTAATTACGGCTTGATCAATTACTTCATGAGCTGGTTTGGACTTCATCCGATTAACTGGTTGACTGATCCGCACTACGCCTTGTTGGCACTGATCATCATGAGTATCTGGAAAAGTTTGGGCTTCAACATCATCCTTTTCCTGGTTGGCTTAAACAACATCGACCACGGTTATTACGAAGCTGCTGAAATTGATGGGGCCAATGCTCGTCAGCGATTCTGGAACATCACGATTCCGATGCTTTCACCGATCACTTTCCTGGTTTCCGTTAACGGGATTATCGGCAGTTTCAAAGTGTTTGATGAAATCTTTGCCTTATTCCAAGGGACGCCGGGACCAGGCAAGGCCGATTTAACGATTGTGTACTACTTGTACCAGAAATTTTACACCGAGTATAAGTATCCGATTGCGGCCGCATCCGGCGTTGTGCTTTTCTTCCTCATCTTGCTCGTGACGCTCGTGCAGCTGTGGTATTCGCGCAAGCACGTTCATTATTAAGGGGGAAAAGCAAACTATGGCAAAAAAGCTCAGTAAAGTCTTACTTTATCTGATCGTCATTTTAGGGGCCATCACCATGCTGATCCCCTTTCTATGGATGATTTCGACATCGCTGAAAACCGCACCGGAAACAATCGCCGTTCCACCAATTTGGATTCCAAAGGCCTTGCAGTGGAGCAACTATGTTAAGGCATGGAATGAAGCGCCATTTGGTCAGTATTTCATCAACAGTATCATCGTAACGGTGGTGACCACGGTTGGACAGCTTTTCACCAGTATTCTTGCTGCCTTCGCTTTTTCACGGTTGAAGTTCTATGGCAAGAATATTCTGTTTATCATTTTCTTGGGAACCATGATGATTCCTGGTGAAATGCTGATCATCCCCAATTTCGTCACCTTGTCGCACTTAGGACAAATCGACCACTACGGAGCGCTGATTCTCCCGTGGCTGGCCAGCTTCTTTACCGTCTTCACGTTGCGTCAAACTTTCCAATCGACGCCGGATCAGATTTATTATGCCGCCAAAATTGACGGGGCGTCGGATTGGAAGTATCTATGGCAGGTGCTCGTTCCAATGAGCAAGTCCACGATCACAGCGGTTACCGTCCTTCAGGTGATCGGGTCATGGAACGCATTCATGTGGCCTTTGATCGTCACGAACTCTGATAAGATGCGCACCTTGCCAGTCGGCTTACAGGCCTTCACAACTGATGCCGGCACACAATATCAACTTTTGATGGCGGCTTCCACATTCGTCATCATTCCAATGGTTATTTTGTATATCTTCTTGCAGAAGTACATTATTGCTGGGATTTCTAAAGCTGGATTGAAAGGATAATCTATCAAAATGAAAAAGCAAACTTGGGTAAAAGCATTACTTGCAATGTTTACGGTCATGTTGGTTGCCATCTTAACCGCATGCGGCAGCAACAGTAGCAGCAAATCCAGTTCCACGACTAAGAGCGATTCGGGTAAACGTGTGACGATCACCTTTTGGCATGGGATGAACGGTCCTTATCAAAAGGCGCTTAATCAGATCATCACGGACTTCAACAAGAGCCAAAAGCAGTATAAAGTTGTCGGCACCGCGCAAGGCAATTACACCGCGTTGCAGCAAAAGATTATGGCTGCCGCAAAGTCGCGTAATCTCCCGACAATTGCGCAGACAACCTACACCACCGTTCCTGATTATGTGAAAAATGGTTTCATCACCCCGCTTGATCAATACATGCTCAAAGGTGATGACAAAATGAGCAGTAGCGACTTGAAGGATATTTACCCAGCCTTCTTGTCTAGCTCCAAGTACCAAGGCAAGTACTATAGCGTGCCATTCTCCAAGTCAACGCGGATTCTCTTTTATAATGAAGCACTGATGAAGAAGTATAACATTGATAAGCCAAAGAGCTGGGAAGACATTAAGAAGGATGCCGAGAAACTCAAGGCTGACGGCGTTGCGGCAATTGGCTTTGACAAGAGTTTCGATATGGAATTCGAAGGACTTGCACGCCAAGCAGGCAATCCGCTTGTTTCTGCTAACCCGCTGAAGGCAAACCTGGACAGCAAGAAGACTTTAACCGCAGCCAACTTCATCATGGATATGGTGAACAACGGCGAGGCTAAAACCGCTGGCGAAGATATTTATGGCGATAAGAACTTCACTTCCGGCAAAACGCTCTTCTACGCGGGCTCCAGTGCCGGTATCACCAACATGAAGCAAAATGCGCCCAAAGACTTTAAGTGGGGCACCATGCCACTACCAAGTTACAAGGGCAAGAAAGCAACCGAACTGGCAGGCAACGATATTGTCCTCTTCAAATCCGCTTCTACTGATCAGCAAAAAGGTGCTTGGGCATTCATGAAGTTCCTGCTATCTGAAAAGGAAACTTCCAAGTGGGCACAATTAACCGGTTATGTTCCGCTGCGTAAATCCGCGGTTCAATCAGCTGACTTCAAGAAATATCTCAGTGATAATCCAACCAGCAAAGCAGCTGTTGATTCACTCGGCTTCGGTTTCCAATCTACTGCCTTCATCGGCTTCTCGGAATATCGCAACGATCTTCTGAACGCGGTTGATGCTATGCTGACGAAACACGAAAAACCAGACCAAGCTTTGAAGACGCTGCAAAGTCAGGCAGAAACAATTATCAAGACAAACAAATAACCAAAAACTACTAGGTTGGTATGCTAAATTATGACTTGTCATACCAGCACGACACCGAATCAGCCCCAGAGACGAAACTGTCTCTGAGGCTGATTTTAATTTCCGGGTTCACTTTAATAGTTGCTTTTCACGCATAGACGGGGTACGATTTAATGTTCTCGCGAATGCCAACGAGAGACATTGGAGGAAATTATTGTGACGACGATTCGCTTTTTAAACGGTCTCAATACCATTGGCGGCAACATTGTTGAATTTGCTACCAAAACTAGCCGGGTCATCATGGATTTTGGGGTTGCAGCTGATTTAAGCCATGAAACGGTTGCCTCGGCCATTGATAACGGCAAATTACCGCATGTCCCGGAACTTTTTTTCGATCAACCGGATTCGTTTGCCAATGAAGCCATCTTCATCTCGCACCTGCATATTGATCACATGGGCGCCTTACAATATTTGCAGAAAAACATTCCGATTTATCTTTCCGAACCATCCTATCGCCTCTATCAGGTGCTCATTCGCTTAGGCATCGAAAAACCGGTTGCCAATCTCCATCCCTTAGCCTTTGAATCGCCACTGGCAATTGGCGATTTGACAGTAACCGGGTTTCACAGCGATCACGATGAACCCGGAGTGATGGCGCTGTTGATTGATGATGGTGCGCGCCGCTTTGCCCATTCCGGGGACGTTCGCCTCAATGGCCCGCATGCCGATCGCGTGCACGCCTGGGCTAGCCGTTTCAATGCTGAAAAGATCAGTCTCTTCTTGCTTGAAGGCACTAGCTTTTCGTTTGATACACCGACACCAGTTGAAGATCAGGATCATCCAAGTGTGCCACTGACCGAAATGAGCCTGCAAACTAAATTTCGCCAATTGCTGACTGACAGCTCGCAACTGGTTGTCATTAACCCTTACAATCGCAATTATGAGCGGATGGCAGCCTTCCAAGTTTCAGCGCATGCAAGCGGGCGTCAGGTGGTGTGGGAGCCTAACGAAGCGGCAATTTTAACTGCAATGACCAACCAGCAGCCTGATGCGATTCTTGGCAAAACAATCCAGTTAACTGACCTTGCACAGGCGCCTCAACAATATGTTCTGCAAAATAGTTACGCGCACCTTGAACGGTTGGCAGACTTACCAATCAGCGCTTATGTACACAGTAACGGTGAACCTTTGGGGGATTACGATCCGCGGTTTGCTCAGCTGAAGGATTGGTTGGCGGACCATCAAATTCCTTTGCAGTTTATGAATGCTTCCGGCCATGCAACTCGCGAGGACTTAATCACGTTGGCTAAAGAAGTGAACCCCCGGGTGATCGTGCCGTGGCATAGCTTTCACCCGGAACGTGAAGCTGAGGCGATTGACGCGGAAACAAATGCAGATGTTGTCTTACCCGAACGTGATCTTTATTATGACTTCGATGCGCTCGGAGAAGATGATGATTGATCTATCTAAAAAGCAGGCTATTCACGTTGTTGACGTGGACAGCCTGCTTTTAACTTTGAAAGAGATGATCAACGGTTGTCTGTAACTGCCTGGCTAACGCGAATGCTAAGGACAACGTGGGATCATACTTATTGTTTTCGATGGCATTGATCGTTTGCCGCGTAACATTGACTGCATCTGCTAATTCCTGTTGCGTCAGGTGCTGCTGGGTTCTAAGGGTGCGAATTTTATTTTCCATGACGCATCAGCATCAGCAAGCCCAAGGTTAAAAGAGCGGCCACTAAAATAATCGTACCAACTAAAATACGGCTAGGTTCGCGATCAGTTTTATCCGCCCGATGTTTAAGCCATTCAAAGCTTCCAAGTTGAATGACAATCGCAGCGCCTATCACAAACGATGTAAAATCGCCTTTTTCACCATGAGCCAACTGAAAAAGATTATAAAAGACCAATGATGTCATCGCAAAAACATAGGCATATTTGACCGATTGATCTGAAAGTTTAAGCTCCATTTCGTCCATTTTCCGCATGGCTCTCACTCCTTTAATTCTTGTTGCGTCAAATGCCGCTGAGTTTTGAGGCTCCGAATCTTATTTTCCATGACGCATCAAGGCGAGCACGCCAACAGCAAGAACAATCGCCACCCCTGCGATGGTCATGTACAAAACTCGTCCCGGCTCCTTGTCAGTTGAATCAGCTCGGTGTTTGAACCACTCATAGCTGGCAATTTGAACAACTGTCACCACGTTAACCACAAAGAAATCGAAATTCCACGCTCCTGTACGAATATGCTGAAAAACCGCACTTGACCATAACATTAGAAACATCATCATGTAAGCAATTCTTATCGAGTGATCGGCAAAATTCCGCTCCATTTCATCCATTTTCTTCATGGCTCTCACCCCTTAAATGTCAAATTCTTTTGACATGATTAGTATAACGCCAGCGAAAGAAATGTCAAAATGTTTTTACTTTTCAGCACATGATTTTTGACCTATCAATATCCGTATCAACTTAGCGTGACGTCGCTGATTACCGCGCATGATACCGCTCAAACGCCGCGACAATTTGATTATAATCAAGCTGGGCTGTATTGCTAACCAAATAATCGGCCGCCGCCAATGCCGAAGCCTCCCCGATGCCGACTGCAAACTGGCCGGCTGCTTTAATCGCCGCGATGCCAACCGGTGCGTCTTCAAAGCTAATGACCTCATCGGCTTGCAACTTCAGCAATTCCTGCGCCGCGCGATAAATTTCCGGATCCGGTTTGCCATGGTGTAGACTTTGCGGATCGACAATCGCATCGAATTGCGCGAATAATCCCAACCGCTGTAAAATCAACGGAGCATTTTTGGACGCCGAGGCAATCGCCAATTTTAACCCCGCCTGCTTGGCATTTTTCAACAGTGCTGGTATTCCCGGTAAAATATCCGCAGACGTCAGTGATTGAATGAACGTTTGGTAGCGCTGATTCTTTTCTGCGGCTAAGGCGGCTTTTTGTGCCTCATCGTAGTCATTTTCTTGATGACCATAACGCAGGATCAGATTCAGCGAGTCCATTCGCGAGCGGCCACGCAACGCCGTATCGGCCGCAGCTGGCAAGTGAATGGCGAGACGCTGCGCCAGTTCATGCCAAGCAGCCAGATGATAAGTGGCTGTGTCGGTTAAAACCCCATCCAAATCAAAAATAAACCCTTTAAGCATGGTCATCCTCCACCTCCAAGTGCTGCGTTTCACCATTGATGTCGAGATCGATCGGTGGGCCAGCAAGTAGCGTAACCGTTACCTTTTGGCCAACGTCAACTGCTAACAGACGGCCACGATAAGTCAGCTTAAATTGATACCGCCGCCAATTTTTCGGTAATTGTGGCCGAAAGCGCAAACGGTCATGGTCATAGCGCATGCCGGCAAATCCTTGAACAATCGCAAGCCAACTCCCGCTCATGGATGTAATATGCAACCCGTCTTGAGTATCGTGATTATAATCATCCAGATCCAACCGAGCCGTGCGCGCATACAAGGCAACGGCCGTATCCATTTTGCCAAGTTCTGCCGCCAAAATAGCGTGAATGGACGGACTAAGTGAGCTTTCATGAACAGTTAAGGGCTCATAGAAATCAAAATTCCGTTCTTTTTCCGCGTGCGAAAACCGGTCGTTTAAAAAATACAATCCTTGTAAAACATCGGCCTGCTTAATAAACGGTGAACGCAGAATTCGATCCCATGACCAATGCTGATTAATTGGGCGTTGCGCATCCGGAATCGTACTTACCGGCCGTATATCCTTATCTAAAAAGCCGTCTTGTTGCACAAAAATTTCCAATTTCTTGTCAGTGGGATAATACATCTGGTCAATAATCGCCTGCCAATGCCGCTTTTCCTGATCTGTTACTGCCAATGCCGCCACAATATCAGGATCGCCTTTAGGTAACCGTGCCAGCGTATACTGCAACTCCCACACAGCCATGGTATTGGTATACCAATTGTTATTGACGTTATTTTCGTACTCATTAGGGCCAGTGACCCCGTGAATCATATACTTTTGGGCATGCTGGCTAAAGTGCACCCGATCAGCCCAAAAGCGGGCAATGCCGACCAATACTTCGAGCCCATCGTGGTTCACATAGCTTTCGTCGCCGGTATAAACCGTATATTGATAAATCGCAAAGGCAATCGCCGCATTTCGATGAATTTCTTCAAAAGTAATCTCCCATTCGTTGTGACATTCAATCCCGTTAAACGTCACCATAGGATATAACGCGCCGGCCAAGCCTTGCTGACGCGCATTGTGATAGGCACCCGGTAACTGATCATGCCGATACTGCAGCAGCGCGCGGGTCACTTCCGGCGGGGTCACGGCTAAATACATCGGCACGATAAAAGCTTCGGTGTCCCAATAAGTCGCTCCGCCATATTTTTCACCGGTAAATCCCTTTGGCCCGATATTGAGACGTTTATCTTCACCATAGTAAATCATAAATAATTGCGCGATATTAAACCGAATCCCTTGCTGCGCGGCCGGATCACCATCAATGACGACATCACTTTTAGCCCAGCGCTGAGCCCAACGTTGCGTGTGAGCTGCTAAATGGGTCTTGAAATCATCCTTGACGACTCGGTTCATCAGCTGGGTAGCTTTTGCGGCTTGATCGTCAGGGGCAATATCACGACTTGTCACAACCACCACATCTTTTTCCAGCTGATAGTGCTCGCCTGTTGTTAAATGCACTGTGACCTGCTCCTGAAGCCACCCACTAGCAGTTGTGACTTTGCCGACAATTGCCTGCCCATTCACGCGTAATTGTTGCTTAAGTAATACGGTGAATTGCGGGACGGCGTAGGGATTCGGTTTTGTTTGCAGTTGAATACTTTTAGCCGTTGCATCCTCATGCTGCGCTATCCAAAACCGCTCATCATAGTTACTATCTTCATTTGTCACCCGCCCATCCAAGGTAGCGTCAAAAGTGATCGTGGCGGTTCCTTTTAACACGCTCGCATTAACGGTGATCAAAGCTGCCTCTGGTATTGTCTGACTCAAAAAGCGGGCAAACTCAAACTGAACTTCCACGTCAGCACCGATATAAACAAACCGCCGTGTCAACAACCCTTGATGCAGATCCAACGCCAGATAAAAGTCGCGGTAATGGCTTTTGGCTAAGTCCACCTGTTGACCATTAACCGTTATCCCAATCCCCAGAAAACTGGGCGCATTAATCACTTTGCCAAAATACTCCGGATAACCGTTCTTCCACCAACCAACACGCGTTTTATCCGGAAACCAGACGCCGCCTAAATACGTCCCTTGCAAACCATCGCCGCTGTAACCTTCCTCAAAATTCCCGCGCAGGCCCATATAACCATTGCCTACCGCCGTGATACTCTCTTGCAGCCGACGATCTGTCTTCTCTAAACGATGTGTTGCCACTAACCAAGGATCGACTTCGAATAATCGCTTCACTTTTAATCCCCCCACTAAAAGAAAATAAACGCTTACTGGCGCGGGTAGAAACCTGTACCGGTAAGCGCGTTATGGCACGTACTCCTTTGCACAGGTAGGTCTCGTTCCATACGCAAACCCTGATACTCCTTACCGGTTACCCACTTGTACCATAAATCCTTTTGGCGCCAACTTGCCATTCGTAAAACCTTGCGTCAAAACAGCACTGCCACCAACGGCTGCTTCATGATCCTGCGTATTAAAGTAAGCCGTCAACGTTTCATCACCATGGCGGGTCACTTTTATCAGACCGGCCGCAGTCACCGACATCCTAGTGCTGCCTTGGCCTAATGTCTGTGCGTGTTTCCGGCGAAAGTGTACCAGCTCCGCCACCTTTTTCCAAATCGGGCTGCCAAGTTTGCTCCAGTCCATCGGCTTGCGGTCATCCGGATCATCGCCACCCGACATCCCCATCTCGGTACCATAATACAAGCATGGCGCACCAGTCTGCATAAAGGTAAACGTCAACGCCTGCAATGCCAGAACTTCATCACCATGCGCCAGCGTCAGGATGCGCGGCGTATCATGCGAATCCAGCATGTTCAACATAACCTGATTGGTTTGATCGCGATAGTACATGAGTTGATCGGTTAACAGCGCCACCATTTCTTCAGCGGTCAATGTTCGCTTGAAAAAGTGATCCTCAATCTGCTGCGTGAAGGGATAGTTCATGACCCCGGAAAATTCATCCCCGTTTAACCATGGCTGCGCGCGATGCCAGACTTCACCTAACACATAAAAGTCCGGCTTAATCGCGGTTACCGTGGCGTAAAACCTTTTCCAGAAATGATGATCGACTTCATTGGCAACATCTAACCGCCACGCATCAATATCAAATGTCTTGATCCAGTAAGTGGCAACTGTTAATAAATATTCTTGAACTTCAGGATTGGCAGTGTTCAATTTAGGCATCTTTTCTTCAAATGCAAAGGTATCATACTGCGGTTGGCCGGCATTCTTGAGAGGATTGTGAAACGGTGTGACTGGTGTTTGATAGATGTGAAACCAAGACGCAAACCGCGATGCTTCTCCGTTGCGTAAAACATCTTGCCACTGCATACTGCCAAAGCCCATATGATTGAACACCGCGTCAAGCATGACTCGCATCCCGCGTTGGTGAGCCGCCTGAATCAATTTCGCGAACAAAACTTTATCGCCAAACGCGGGGTCCACGTTCAAATAATCAATCGTATCGTACTTGTGATTGGAAGCAGCCGTGAAAATCGGGCAAAAATACAGCCCATTGATACCAAGCGCTTGTAAATCGTCAAGGTGGTCCAGTACCCCTTGTAAATCACCGCCGTAATAATCCTCGCGCCCGGGATGATCCGTTGGCCGCCACGGCTTGGTTCCAATCGGATCGTTATCGGGATCCCCGTTGGCAAAGCGTTCTGGAAAAATCTGGTACCAAACTGTCTGTTTAACCCAATCAGGCGTTTTAACCCGATCAATCGCATGAAAATACGGCATCCGAAAATAGTTTTCCGCCTTATGTCGTGCTGCCGCGTGATTTTCTCGGACGCCGCGATCACCATACAACCACACAGCGCCATCTTGGCCGGTAACTTCAAATAAATATTGCAGGCGGCGATAAGGAGCTTCGAGTGTCACCTCCCAGTGATCCCTAGTTTGCCCGTGACCTATCAAATGCATCGACCGGCGCTGATAAATCAACTTATTAGTGCCATCTGCATCAGGCAGTTGCCAATAAGGATCGCCATACAGAACCGTCACCTTCGCAACATCGGCACGTGCCGTGTGAAATCGCACACGCATTGCCTCATCCGTATATAAGAAACAATCTTCACTTTCCGGGCGATGCAACAAAGCAGCTAAGTTCATAATCCGCCCTTCTTTCTTCATAAGTAACAAAATCCTGCCAAAAAACGGTATCTATACAGCGATCATACCGCCTTCATATCAGGCGCTCAAACAATTCGCATCAGCGTGTTTGCCCTCCGCTTAACTGATCATCGTTTAATGTCATTTAGGCTACAATCATAACAGTCTATTGGCGGTTCATCATTAGGGCATCATACAAGGCGTCAGGGCCCGATGCGTCAGAGCCCGATGACCTTTCATTGAATGGGGCTGCCACGCTCAGGACAAAATAAATAGGCATCAGCGTCATCTCTGACCGCTAATGCCTATTTGTGTTACACCAACACTCATCTGCCAAAAAGCCTTCATGCTAGCGTAAATTTTATTAATACCGCGCTTTTAATGCCCGCTGAACCTCACGCTCTTGATCCTTACGCTTTAAGGTTTCGCGCTTATCATAGTTGTGCTTACCTTCCGCAACGCCGATCAACACTTTGGCATAACCATGTTTAAGATACATCCGCAACGGAACCAAAGTAACTCCTTGGCGCGCCGTCATTTGACCGAGCTTGCGAATTTCTTTTTTATGCAGCAACAGTTTACGGTTACGCATCGGATCAACGTTAAACAAATTGCCTTCTTTGTAAGGACTGATATGCACATTTTCAAGCCAAGCCTCGTTGTTGCGAATACGGGCAAAGCCATCACGCAAATTGAGCTTGCCATCGCGCACAGATTTAATCTCGGTACCTGTCAAAGCAATCCCGGCCTCATAGGTATCAAGAATGTTGTAATCATGACCGGCCTTTTTATTCTGGGCGAGCAGGTTGTCAGGTTTTTGTCGATGTTTCTTCGCCATTGAACCATCCCCTCGTATATTTAAAAGTTGCCAGCGTTATTTAGTCCCGCGCTTGGCGTTATAATGTTTACCTTGATGAGGCGCACCTGCTGGCTTATGTGGTCGTTGATTATTGGGCTGATTACGATTACCACCACGCCCATTGTTCCCGAAGCTCGGGCGACTGCCATTTGAGCGTCGATCACGGCGATCATCTTTTTTAACCAACTTGCCTAAATCGCTGGTTGGCGTTTTTTCGTCTGGAATCAATGAAAAGTCAACTTGCCGCTGATCGATGTCCACATTGTCTAACTTCACGCGCAACGATTGCCCGATTCGATAAGTCCGCTTGGTGCGTTCACCGACTAAGGCCATTTGACTTTCGACAAACGAATAGTAATCATCGCTCATTCGTGTGATGTGAACCAAGCCTTCAACGGTGTTTGGCAGTGCCACAAACATCCCGAAGCTCGTGACACCGCTGACAACGGCGTCAAATTCTTCGCCAACCTTATCAGCCATGTATTCAGCTTTCTTCAGGTCATCAACGGCACGCTCGGCATCAATGCTGCGACGTTCGGCCATCGATGCTTGGGTCGCAATATCAGGCAGCTTCTTATTCCAAGACGTCTTCACGTCATCGGTGGTGCCTTCCAGAGCGTAATCCCGAATCAAGCGGTGCACAACCAAGTCAGGATAACGCCGGATCGGGCTTGTGAAGTGACAATAGTATTTTGCCGCTAAGCCAAAATGCCCCAGCGGATCTGGTGAGTACCGTGCCTGTTTCAAGCTCCGCAATAATTTAACATTGACCATGGCTTCTTCTGGCGTGCCAGTTACATCGGTTACAACATCTTGCAGTTGTTTAGGAGTGATCTCCTTGCCTTTTTTCATCGGTACCGTGATCCCGAAACTGGCAATGAACTCCATGAATTCCTTGACGCGATCTGCATCCGGGGTTTCATGTACCCGATAGAGGAATGGTAAATGCTGCTTGTTGTAGTGCTCAGCCACGGTTTCATTTGCTGCCAGCATGAAGGATTCAATCATGCGCTCTGAGACGCCGCGTTCGCGCAGCACAATGTCAGTTGGATGACCCATATCATCCACAATGATTTTGGCTTCGTTTTCTTCAAAATCAATGGCACCGCGAGCATGACGCATTTTATACAAGATCTGATGCAATTCAACCATGTCTTCAAACATGGGTACCAGTTCTTGATATTCGGCCATGACTTCCGGGTCGTGATCGGTCACGATTTTATTCACATTGTTGTAGGTCATCCGGGCATGACTCTTGATCACACTTTGATAAATCTCGTGGTTTACGACATGACCATCATGATCGATTTCCATATCACATGACATTGCCAATCGATCTACACCTGGATTTAACGAACAAATGCCATTGGATAGTCGAAATGGCAGCATTGGAATGACGCGATCAACCAAGTACGTACTGGTACCACGATCAAATGCTTCTTGATCCAACGCAGAGCCTTCCGTCACATAATGCGAAACATCGGCAATGTGAACCCCAAGATGGAAGTTTCCATTTGGTAATTTCCAAACCACCACGGCATCGTCAAAGTCTTTACTGTCATCCCCGTCAATCGTGACAACAGCCTGATCGGTAATATCTTTGCGACCAACTCGTTCTTCTGGCGTAACGTGATCGGGAATGGCATTGGTCTGATCCATCACTTCATCCGGAAATTCCGTTTTGATATGGTTTTGCATGACCAGCGACATAATATCAACGCCAGGATCATTCTTGTTGCCTAACGTCTCGACAACGATCCCATACATCAACTTGGGATGATATTCGGTTGGAAATTCAGTAATCTCCGTCACGGTCATATCGCCGAGTTGCGGAATATTACCGGTATCTTTAACATAAACCGGAAAATTCTTCAGTTTCTTTTCATGACTAACCACCATTCCGATAAATCCAGACTTAGCCCGATCTTTATCGGAAAATGGTTTGAATTCACCAACCAGTGTGGTTAAACTGCGCTGCACAATCTTAGTGATTTCGCCTTCAGGTCCGCGACTATCATTGGGACGGGCTTCACGAACGATCCGCACTTCAACGGTATCGCCATCAAGCGCAAAATCGGTGTTCATCGCCGGTACATAAACATCATTGTCCAAGCCCTCAACTGCCACGAAGCCAAAGCCTTTTTCGTTGCCGCGGAAAGTGCCGGTCAAGACTTTAGGCGCGCCGCCCAATGCATAACGTCCTTCGTGATTGGCGTGAATCAGGTTATCATTTTCCATACCGTTTAACGCCTGGACGAGTACTTTAAAATCGCCGCCTTCACTTAACTTAAGTGCGCGACTGAGTGTTTGAACCGAATAATCAATGTTCGGATTCTTACGAAATGTTGCTAATAGTTCATTACGAATATGGCCAACTGTGGTCATGCTATCCCTCGTTTTCTTGTTGCATAAATGCGATTACGTCTTCTTCTAATGCGTGATGGGCCGAGTTAACGGTAATGACATGCTTGGCATCATCATACCAATGAAAATCAACGCGTGCAGCATTGATTAAGGCATCGCGTAATTGATACGCTAATCGACCATCAACTAATTCATCCTGACCGGCTTGTCCAATAAAAGTCGGCTGTTTGACTAAATTTAAATCAGCAGCAACCGTCGTGGCAAACTGATCGATTGCGGCCAACTGTCCCGGCAAATATGCCAGAATCTGTGTGCTTTCATCTGATTTGCCTGCTAACCGATTCATATACTCGGCATACTTTAAAAAACCCGGTACTAAGTGATGTTTGCCCGGCAAAATCGGGGATGAAAAAACACCGCCTGCTGTAATCCCTGGCAAGGTTTCTAGCGCCTTCATCGCGAAAATACCTCCCAGTGATAAGCCAAAAACAAACACCTTGGCGTATTTTGCCGTCATATGCGCAACCGCGGCACTACTTTCTGCCCACCAAATATCCGGGTTGCCTTTTGTCAAAATGTCTAACGGCTCCACTGTCCCATGCCCGGAAAAAAGCGGAACATAAACCCCATAACCGGCTCGCTGCAAGGCCCGCGCCATAAAATTCATATCATTGGGGCTACCCGTGTATGCATGTAACAATACCACGCCAGTATCGGTACCTTCATATTCGAATGGTTGTGGTTTGCGGAAAATCATGATCAATCATCCTTCGTGACAATCGATTAGCAAGCAATCCTAAAAGACCGCCAACCGATAACTGCCTGTTGCCCTGCCTGACATAAAGAGCTTAAATTAAATGGTTATGTCAGCATACTGCAGATTTTATGTACTCTGCAAAAAAAGTCTCCTGAATGTTCCAGGAGACTTTGTTTTAGTGGGCTTCCAGATAAACCAGCGCGATGGCAAGCCCAAAGAAAATGACACCCAGTACGACGGTGACTTTCTCCATAAACGCTTCAAAACCGCGCGATTTCGTCTTCCCAAAAAGATCTGTTGCTCCACCGGACAATGCGCTTAACGCGTCCTGTTGTTTGCTTGGTTGCATTAAAGTTGCGATCACGATCAAAACCGAATCGATCACTAATAATGTGGTCAATAAACTTTGCAAGTTGCTGCCTCCCTTGCGAAAAATCTCACTTTAGTAGTTTAGCATAAAAGCAAGGCAAAGGCGAATTTTACCCGATTTTGTTCTTATAGCCGTCAGCCGGATATTTTAGCCGCCATTTACACTTCAAACCTGACAAAATCATGTACACTGACGAAAGATTTAAGCGGCATCAGGACGTTGCTTAACCGTTCGATACAACATATATCCGCCAATAATCGCAACAAGAAAAGGAGCCAAATAACTCGCCTGATCAGCAAGCTGCAACGGTAATATCAGGTTCAGGCCAATGTTAATTCCCATCAAAGCCGGATACCCCAGATACCACCAGCGCATCTGCTTATCAACGATTAATCCTGCAATGACCAACGCAATCATGCCCCAATTAGCAACAAAGCCCAACAAAAATGGCACCAAAAAACTCGCAACGCCACTACCAGATGACGTAAGCAAACCCAGTTCTCCGCCGATTGAATAAAACAGGCCTAAGAAAATACTGACAATTGCATATACAATGCGAAGTTTTTTCATACTAATCAAAACCTTTCTATTGCAAGTCGGTACGTCTTTGCTAGGTACAAGTATACGCCTGAATTGACTAAACCAACTTGAAAAAGCTTCGCCCTAATCGACTATGGTTCAGACTTATGCGCGGTTGCCAAGGCTGCTGAAAAAGCATCTATTCGGCGTTTCACTCGTGCTCGTTGTGCTTCATCCGTCAACAATACCAATGTATCGCCTTCACGAATCAACGTGTCCCCATGAGGAATAACTTCACGCTCGCCACGCCGAATGCCGATGAGCAAGGCTTCTTTTGGCCAAGGCATGTCACGAACCAGTTTGCCATTTAACGAACTACCAACGAATACCGGAATTTCCAAACGATCAGGCCGGTGCAGTTGAGCGACGGTTTTAGGAATCGTCATCTGTTCCAGCAAGGCTTCATAAATCGGTGCCCCACCAAGCAAATCAACCACCAGATACGCAGTCAGTGACAAAACAGCAAGGGGCATGAGATGCGTTAAGTTGCCCACCATCTCGGTTACTAACAAGATTGCCGTAAACGGCGCCTTCCCGATACCGGCAAAGTACCCGGCCATCGAGAAAATAATCAAATTCATGATATAAACATGCGGCAATAACCCTAGCTGATTCATCACCACGCCATAAACCGCACCAATCACTGCCCCCAGCGACAAAATAGGTAGAAAAATGCCGCCGGGTAACCCCGAACCGTAAGAAATCATGGAAAAGATAAAGCGAATCACAAAAATACCCAATAACACCAGAAGTGATGGCACATATTGGCCAAAACCAACAATCAAACTATTCCCACCACCAAGAAGATTCGGTGTGAAGTAACCGACCGCCATTAAGAGCATAAATGGGACAACACCTTGGATTGCACGCGGCAAGTGTGTCAATCGCTGATACCAACGGGGCATGGCTAGTAACATTCGCTGATACAAATAACCCAGCAAACCTAACAAAATCCCTAATAAAATCAAATGCCAGTAACTCGTAACCGGTAAACTGCGCGAATAACTCAAATGCAAGACCGGCACTAGTCCAAACACATTTAACGAAATAAAGTCCGAACCAATCGCCCCAGCCAAGGCAGTCAGCCAAACCAGTGGCGAGAAGTTATGATAAACCTCTTCTAGCACAAACAAGGTACCGGCAATCGGTGCATTAAACGCCGCCGCCAAACCAGCAGCCGATCCAGATGCAATCAGCAACCGTCGATCAGTGCCGCGCAGTTTAAACCCGCCTGCCAAGCCTTGCCCGACTGATGCACCTAACTGAATCGAAGGCCCTTCACGTCCAAGAAACAAACCGGGAGCAAGCGCCAAAACCCCGCCGACAAACTTGCGCCAAAGAATCGACCACCAATTCATTTCCAACTCACCGGCAAGTTGTCCTTCTACCTGTGGAATCCCTGAGCCGGAAATATACGGTTCCTTTTTAAGCAGCCACGCAACAATACCAGCAAGCACTAGGTTAAAGCCGATTAACAACGCCCAATGCCACCAAACAAACGGTGTTACGCGCAAATAACCGTACACCTGACGACTGGCGCGTAAGCCAACTTCAATACAGTAACGAAACGCACTGACAACTGTTCCGGTCATTAAACCTACAAGCAGTCCTAGCAAGACAAACCGCAGCCGGGTGATATCAAATTTTTCTTTTTCTTTTACCGTTCGTGCCAAAATGCTTCCCTCCATGCCAACATTTATTTAGTATAACCCTTTGAGGGAAACGTGAAAAACATCATTTTTAGAGCGTGAGCAGGAGCGCTTAGCAATCGGAGTGTAAGTGGCCTCAACCCTCAATGGCTGGGCTTTGGCCATTGAGGCTTGAGGTCCTTACACGTAGATTGCTGCGACTGCGAACGCGTTTTGGAGAGCGTGAACCAGCGCGCCTAGGGATCGGAGTGTAAGCGGCCTTGGGCGTGATGGCCGGGCTTTGGCCATTATGACCAAGGTCCTTACACGCAGATCCCTGCGCTGGTGAACGCGTTTTGGAAAGCGTGAACCAGCCCGGTTTCTACACCGACTTGTGCGTTACGCTCTGCTCACGCCAAGCAATCCACGCCATCAAACAACCGAGTATCAGCGTCAACATCGGAAAAGGATACGTAGCCCAGCGTTGCACCATGATTTTAGGGAAAGACCACGCTAACACGTTATAGATCAAGGTAACGACTAGTGTTACCACATACCACGGCCAATGTTGCCGATCAATAAACCACCCGACAAGCGCATAGATCAATAAGCCATATAGCAATACGATGCCAATTAAGACGATTAAGGCGCCGAAAAAAGGTCCTGTAGCTCGCAATCCAACATCAAAGGTCATCCACAGCATGGCTAGGCCCAAAATAATCTCAAGCCAGGCAAAAATTGCAAAAAACTTTCTCATCATTGCCTCCATTCGTTTTATTAATGCTCAGACATAGGTGCTTGCACCGGCACCAGACAGTCCTCAGTCACAAAGCGTGAGCAAGTTCATCTTTTGCTTAAGCTAAGAATAGAAAAAACACGCCACCATTTGAAGTGACGTGCTTTTCATGTTAACGTCAAGCGTTAATTAGTCAATTGCTTTAACGTTGTAGAAGGACTTGCGACCCTTGTATTGTGATTGAGCACCTAATTGATCTTCGATGCGCATCAACTGATTGTACTTGGCAATCCGGTCAGTCCGGCTCATTGAACCAGTCTTGATTTCACCGGCGTTGGTTGCAACAACCAAGTCAGCAATCGTGGTATCTTCGGTTTCACCTGAACGATGTGAAACAACAGCCGTGTAACCAGCTTCTTTGGCCATTTCGATTGCTTCGAAGGTTTCTGTCAATGTACCGATTTGGTTCAACTTGATCAGGATGGAGTTAGCAACACCCATGTCAATACCCTTCTTCAGGTAATCGGTGTTGGTAACAAACAGGTCATCACCAACGATTTGGACTTTGTCGCCCATCTTCTCGGTGAATGTCTGCCAGCCTTCCCAGTCGTTTTCATCGATTGGATCTTCAACAGAAACGATCGGATACTTGTTAATGTAGCCGTCAATCATGTTGGTCCATTCTTCGGTTGTGTACTTCTTGTCAGGGTTGGACCACTTGGTTGTGTACGTCTTGGTATCAGCATCGTACATTTCTGAAGCAGCAACGTCGAAGGCTAAAGCAATGTCATCACCCGGCTTGTAGCCAGCTTTCTTGATCGCTTCAACAAGCAATTCGAAAGCTTCTTCGTTATCCTTCAAGTTAGGTGCAAATCCGCCTTCATCACCAACAGCAGTGATGTCACCCTTGCTCTTGAGCAGTGCCTGCAATGCGTGGAAGGTTTCTGAACCCATCCGAACGGCTTCGCGAACACTCTTGGCACCAACAGGCATGATCATGAATTCCTGGAAGTCAACGGTGTTAGTTGAATGTGCACCACCATTAAGAACGTTCATCATTGGCGTTGGCAAAACATGAGCATTCGGGCCGCCAAGATATTGATACAATGGCAGACCAACTTCATCAGCCGCAGCACGGGCAGCAGCCAAGGAAACACCCAAGATCGCATTGGCACCGAGCTTGCCTTTATTAGGCGTGCCATCAAGATCGATCATGGTTTGGTCAATCAAGCGTTGTTCGGTGACGTCAAGGCCAATCACAGCCTTAGCAATTTCATTGTTTACGTGGTCAACGGCCTTCAAAACACCCTTGCCGCCAAAACGATCCTTATCGCCATCACGCAATTCAACGGCTTCATGTTCACCGGTTGAAGCACCTGATGGAACTAATGCGCGGCCGAAACCGCCATCTTCGGTATACAATTCAACTTCAACAGTAGGGTTGCCACGTGAGTCTAAAACTTCGCGTGCCAATACATCAGTAATGATAGACATATATTCTTCTCCTTTTTGCCAGAAGGCTGTTTAATATTGAAACCAGATTAATCTTGGTAGTTAGCCAAGGCGATGAAACTGTCAGGATCCATCGAAGCGCCACCAACTAAGCCACCATCAATATCAGGCTTAGCCATTAATTCCTTGACGTTCGCTGGTTTAACAGAGCCGCCGTAAAGAATCCGAACAGCATCTGCCGTATCTTTATTATACAACTTCTCAACGGTTGCACGGATGTGAGCAACAACTTCTTGTGCTTGATCTGCAGTTGCTGTTTTACCAGTGCCGATAGCCCAGATTGGTTCGTAAGCCAAAACCGAAACCTTAACTTGGTCGGCACTTAAGCCTGCCAAAGCTGCTTCGATTTGAGAAGCAACCCAATCTTCGGTTTGACCGGCTTCACGCTGAGCCAAACTTTCACCACAGCAGATAATCGGCAAAAGATTGTTCTTAAAGATGGCCTTAGCCTTCTTGTTGATATCTTCGTCGGTTTCGTGGAAATAACCACGACGTTCACTGTGACCGATAATGACGTAATCAACGCCCATTTCTTTTAAGGCTTTCGGGCTGGTTTCGCCGGTAAAAGCACCTTCGTCTTCAAAGTAGCAGTTTTCCGCCGCTGTCTTCAAAGGAGTGCCTTCTGCACCGGCAACCAGCGTCGTTAGATCAATGGCAGGTGCGCCAATGACTGTTTCAACTTTGCTTGCATCAGGTAACTTACCTTTAACAGCATCTAAGAAGGCTTGCGTCTCCTTAGGGTTCTTGTTCATTTTCCAGTTACCAGCAATGAATGGTGTCCGCATGACATAGCTTCCTTTCATTATGTACCGACATGCATCAAGCATGTCGATAATGACTGTTAGATCAGCATCACTAACAATTACTTGTCAGAAATGGCTGCAATACCTGGTAAGGTCTTGCCTTCAAGGTATTCAAGGCTAGCACCGCCACCAGTGGAGATGTGGGTAATCTTAGGTGCAATGCCAAGTTGCTTAGCTGCAGCTGTTGAGTCGCCGCCACCGATGATCGTAGTTGCATCCTTCAAATCACCAAGAGCACGACCAACTTCAAGTGTGCCTTCAGCATAGTTACTCATTTCAAAGACACCCATTGGGCCGTTCCAGACAACTGTCTTGGCACCCTTAAGTGCATCCTTGAATTCCTGAATCGTCTTAGGGCCGATATCCAACGCCATGTAGCCATCCGGAATGTCGCCTTCAACAACCTTATGCGGTGCATCGTTAGAAAATTCTGGGGCAACCACAGAATCAACAGGCAAAAGCAGCTTGTCACCAGCTTGGTCCATGATCTTCTTAGCTAAGTCGATCTTGTCCTTTTCAACCAGTGAGTTACCGATGCTCATACCCTTGGCAGCATAGAAGGTATAAGTCATGCCGCCGCCGATGAGAATCTTGTCAGCTTTAGGAACCAGGTTTTCAATCACACCGATCTTATCGGAAACCTTAGCACCACCCAAAATTGCGATGAATGGATGCTTTGGATTGTCCACAGCGTCACCCAAGAACTTGATTTCTTTTTCCATCAAGAAGCCGGCAGCAGTTTGTTTCATGTTGGAGGCAATACCAACGTTAGAAGCATGCTTACGGTGAGCGGTACCAAAGGCATCATTGACAAACAAGTCGCCTAAGCTTGCCCAGTACTTGCCGAGTTCAGGATCGTTGCCGGATTCTTTTTTACCGTCAAGATCTTCAAACCGCGTATTTTCCATCAAAAGTACGTCGCCGTCATTTAACTTCGCGATCGCGTCTTCCAATTCTTTACCACGGGTAGCCGGTACAAATGTAACTGGCTTCTTCAGCAATTCACTAAGGCGTTCTGCAACAGGCTTCAAGGTCAGCTTTGCCTTATCTTCTTCGGTCTTAACCCGGCCAAGGTGAGACAGCAGAATTGCCTTGCCGCCGTGATCAATGACATATTGGATGGTTGGCAATGCTGCCACGATCCGATTGTCATCACCGATAACGCCGTCTTTGATCGGCACGTTGAAGTCAACGCGAATCAAGACTTTTTTGTCTTTAACGTCTAAATCTGAAACGATTAATTTAGCCAAAAGATATGACCTCCTTCATTTTCCTAAAGATGATGCTTCAATTAAGCTTACCATCAACATCTCGTTTACAAAGGCCAAAGCGACACTGATAAAAGCACCTTTTAATGGTCTTTCCAAAAAAAGCGGAGGGAGTAAAGCTCCCTCCGCTTCGGATGTTGCGGTTAGAAAAGCGTTACTCCGGATTAGAGAGTAGCAAATTTCAGCAAGGTACGGATCATCTGGCAAGTAAAGCCATATTCGTTATCGTACCAAGCAACCGTCTTAACTAATTGATAGTCACCGGCAGTTGTAACTTCGGTCTGAGTAGGATCGAAGATTGAACCGTATGTCGTACCGATAACATCGGAAGATACGATTTCGTCTTCGTTCCAGCCAAAGCTAGGGTTGTTTTCGGTGTGCTTCTTGATAGCTTCGTTGACTTGGTCAGCCGTAACGTTCTTGGTCTTCAAAATGGAAACCAATTCGGTCAAGGAACCGTCAACAACAGAAACACGCTGTGCATGACCCTGTAACTTGCCGTTCAATTCTGGGATAACCAAACCGATAGCCTTAGCAGCACCAGTGCTGTGAGGAATCGTGTTAGCAGCAGCTGAACGTGCAGCACGCAGGTTGCCGCCACGAACTGGGCCGTCAAGCAACATCTGAGTTGAGGTGTAGGCATGAACGGTGGTCATGGTACCAACTTCAATGCCGAATTCCTGGTTCAGGAAGTAAGCCATTGGTGCCAAGCAGTTGGTCGTGCAAGAACCTGCAGAAACGATCTTGTCGTCTGCATTCAAGGTGTCATCATTAACGTTATAAACGATAGTCTTAATCTTGCCAGCTGGGGCAGAAATCAGAACACGCTTTGCGCCTGCATCCAAGTGAGCTTGTGACTTTTCAGCAGAAGTATAGAAGCCTGTGCATTCAAGAACGTAGTCAACGCCGTCGTTCTTAACCCAAGGAATGTTCTGGGCTTGCGGTTCTGCGTAGACACGGTATTCTTTACCGTCAACGACAATACCGTTATCGGTTGCACTAACTTCACCAGGGAAAGTACCGTGGGTTGAATCATACTTCAGCAAGTGAGCCAGCATGGTTGGGCTGGTCAAATCGTTGATCGCAACAACCTGGATGTCATTGCTCTTTGCACCCAATTCGTAAATACGACGGAATGCCAAACGACCGATACGGCCAAAACCATTAATACCAATCTTAACAGTCATGCTAAAATTTCCTCCTTTAGGAAATAAGGTTTTATTCTAACGGGTTGCCCCAGTTAAAATCGAGTTTGTGGCACCGACGTCTGTTAACAGCCACGTCCGACTCGGTGCATGTTGCATGTACGCCGCAATTGCCTTGGCTTTACTTTTGCCAGCCGCAACTGCGAAGACATACGGAATATGATCAAGATCCGCAAGTTGTAATCCGATTTGCGGTATCTTGTAAACGACCTTGCCCTCTGCATCATAGAAAACACCAAATGCTTCGGCAACGGCATGTTTGGCTTTCAACATGCGGATCGTATCAGGTGACATGCCACGGCGTTTCGCCATAACAAGTGCATCACCTACGCTATGAATCACGACTTGAGCTTTATCGATAAGTGTCAAAACTTCTTTTACCGATGGCTCTTTAATTAATGACTCGTAGGATTCCGAGCTGAGGTTTTCAGGAACATATAACGCTCGGTATTTGCTATCGGTTGCTTCTGCCATTGCAGCCGCAATCGAGTTGGCTTGAATCGTGACAGCCTCACCGAGACCACCACGTGCGGGAACAAATGATAGTTCACGGCCGGCAGATAATTGAAAGGTCAACTGCGAAGCCAAATGAGCCATCGTTGTACCGCCCATCACCGCAATTGTCAGGTGACCGGGCGGCAACAGCAATTGTAAGGTTGAATTCAGCGTTTTACCAAGTTCGTCTAAAACTCGGCTGCTTTGATCCGCATCTCCGGAAACGACCAGACAATGGTCAATCTCCAAATGAGTTGCGAGTCGTTTTTCATCATCCTTGATGCCCAGTAGTTGGTTCATCAGATGATCGAGACCATGAAAAGTTTCCAACCCCTTAGCTGTTAACACCATCCCGGACTTAGAGCTTTCCAAAAGCCCCTGTCCGCGTAGAAAATCCGTTTCCGTACGCAAAGCACGTTCCGAAATCTTCATCTGTTCGGCTAAAGTTCGTCGACCAACTGGTGCCATCCAGTTAATAAATTGAAGGACCTGATAGCGTTTAGTGACAACGCCCATCAGATCAGGCGCGATCGCTTTGAGCCACGCAAGTTCAGTATGCATAAGGCACGTCCTTCTTTAATGGGTCATTCCACGTCCCTCCGAGTCGTTTTCCGACCCAGCAAGCTGAAAAAAATTAGGAATCCAACATTTGCTGTTTTCCCTTACCAACAGAACCAATTGTAGCAGGGGTTCCGCTTTATCGCAAGTCTGATGCCTAAATCGACTTAAAGTAATCACAAAACCCGCTAAGTTTGAACATCTAATTCGAAAATTCTTCAAGTGTTCGGTTTTTAGCTTTCCCGATGACCCTGAATCGGCCTTTTGATAACGCAGGTTTCGGGTGGGTTCTAATGAAATTTTCATGAAGTTTCTGTGTGACTGTTTCAGGCTCCCGAATATACCTAACACGCGCTTCTTTCACCGAGACATGTTCTGTTTTGAGCAATTTTCACTTGTAAATTAATTATTTGTTGGCAGGCTTTCATGAAGACTATCTTGTTACTGACAAAGCCCGCTAAGCCTGTTTGTAATCGCATAACGGGTGCTACTAGATATTTCACTAAATTAAGAAGTCTTCCAGTCTTCCCACCCCATGTTTAATTCCAGCTCGAATTATTGTGTCAGCCGCAACCCATACGCTACCATTTAGGTTTTTAAATCACTGTGTCCGCCGTATTGCCTGTACCTTAGTCGATTCAGCTATGTGTGTGCAATCGTGTGCAATAACCAATTTTTTAGACGTTTTTTTAGGTCCATTGCACATAAAATTGCACATAAATTCGTTTTCCCCACTTTTCCGGCAAACAAAAAGCCCACCGTAGCGGGCTTTTACTGTTCCTAGCTTTTCCCATTTGACTGGGTTTCTGCGCAGCCCGGGAGTCGAACCCGGATTTCGAGAACCGGAATCTCACGTGCGATCCATTACACTAACCGCGCAAGTACCTAATTATATTACTCAATCAATCAGAACTTTGCAAGTCTTTTTTGGAATGAACGACTTTGGAGGCGATGCCAAGACTTAGGCCATTAGCATTCATACCTTTACATAGGTTGCTGCCTATAAACAAAGGAGTTGGCCTGAAAGCAATTTTGAACATGTCACAATTATACATAGAAACCCAACATCTCAATCTTACACCGTTAATGTACGTGCTCAACGTCCAAAAAGGCCCCTGCTGTCAAACCTACAAACGCTTTTATGCCAAACAAAAAACCCACCGCCTAATGAAGGTCGGTGGGTTTAAACGCTTTAAACTTACTTTTGGTTGTTCTTATTGACCAAAATATCATCAATCAAGCCATAATCTTTGGCTTCCTGCGCGCTCATATAGTGATCACGTTCGGTGTCCTTCTTGATTTGCTCAACCGTTTGACCAGTTGCATCGGCCAAAATCTGGTTCATCTTCTTGCGAGTCTTCAAAATTTCTTCGGCCGCAATTTCAATTTCGGTTTGCTGACCTTGCGCACCACCTGAAGGCTGATGAATCAGAATGGTCGAGTTCGGTAATGCAAACCGCTTGCCTTTAGTGCCACCAGCCAATAAGACGGAGGCCATGGATGCCGCCATCCCAATTGCAATGGTCTGCACATCGGACTTGATGAAGTTCATCGTATCTAGCATTGCCAGACCGCTGGTGATCACGCCACCAGGACTATTGATGTATAGGTAGATATCCTTTTCAGAATCCTGAGCATCCAGAAAAAGCAGCTGCGCAATGACAGAGTTGGCCATTTGATCGTTCACTTCACCGGACAACATGATAATCCGGTCTTTTAATAGACGTGAGTAAATGTCGTAAGCGCGTTCGCCACGACTAGTTTGTTCAACGACGGTAGGTACTAGCATGTCCTAACCTCCTGAAAAAATCGTTTTTTAGCACTCTTTAAAGTACAGTGCTAAGTATACTGCTAAAGTCAAATAAGGTCAAAGATTTTCATCACAATCTTTGACCTTATTGGGAAGATTTATGCTTCGGGATAAGCATTATCAGCGATAGCACTCAAATGTTCGTCCACCCGCGCTACTTCGGATTTAATATGATCATATTCAGACTGCGGCAGATTCATCAGTTTCATGCACGAGCCAACATGTTCAAAAATCTGATCGCGGGCATCCAAAGCCTTTTTCGTCAGGCTCACATCAACGCGACGCTCGTCTTCAGTTGAGCGTTTGCGATTGATCCAGCCGTCTTTCTCCAGCCGTTTCATCAATGGCGTTAAGGTACCACTGTCCAGTTCAAGCGTTTGTCCGACTTGTTTAACCGACATCGTACCGTGTTCATATAAAGACAACAGGGTGATATATTGCGGATAAGTCAGCTTAAACGGTGCCAATGCCTGCGCGTAAAAATGGTTATATTGTTTTTGTGCCTTGTAAATCGCAAAACACAGTTGTTCATCTAATGTAATCGGTTTGACCATGATGTTTCCTCCTAAAAATTGAAGCAAAAACTATCAAACTTTGTCGCATCCAACATTCCGGATATCGTCGAAAATAATCGGCAATCGCTGCCACGCGTGAGTAAAGTTGCTTTGACAAAATGTGTGGCGTTATGTCCGTGAATTTAAACTAAACCGGCACATATTTTGCCTACAAAAACACACACCATAACGCTTGGTGTCGGTTACATTGTACACGATTATCTTGAGGAAACAAAGGTATTATTTTACTGGTCAATAAGGTATTAACGATTTTATATGATCGATTTGGTCTAAGCATCTTCTGGTTGTTGATATCCCTCAGCAATTTGGTTCAACTTGCGCAACCGATGATTGACTCCCGACTTCGAAATCGTACCCCCAGGAACCATTGCCCCTAATTCTTGTAAGGATACATCAGGATGCGCCAACCGCAACACTGCAATTTCGCGTAATTTAGTTGGCAAATTATCTAAACCGACATGATCTTTAAGATAATTAATGTTCTCGATCTGTTTTTGAGCAGCATCAATGGTTTTGTTCATATTAGCCGTTTCGCAATTCACCAGCCGATTAACGGAATTCCGCATATCGCGCACGATGCGAATATCTTCAAATTTAAGCATCGCATTGGTAGCGCCAATGACCTGCAAAAAATCGGCAATCTTTTCCGCTTCTTTTAGATAAACGATATAGCCGCTGCGACGTTCAACGGTCCGCGCATTCAGATGAAAATGATTCATCATTTTTAAAATACCCGCGTTATGATCGGCATATAATGAGTAGATTTCCAGATGATAGCGCGATGTTTCCGGGTTGTTCACCGAGCCACTTGCCAAAAAGGCGCCGCGCAAATACGAGCGCATGCGTTGTGGTTCCTTTAAAACGCTGGCTGGCACAGTCGTTGAAATGGCCATCGTGGTTGGATCCAAAATAGCCAAGTCAGACAGAATATCATTGACGCCTTCCGTCAATCGAACAATATATTGGTAATTCTTCTTAAGCTTCATTTTTCGATGAACGACCAAGTTCGCTTCGTGATGGTACACTTGGCGAATCAAACTATAAATACGCCGCGCAATGGCGGGATTCTCCGTTTGAATGTTCAACACAAACCGATGTGCCATCAACGTTAGACTGCCGTTCATTCGAATCAATGCCGACAGCTCCGCCTTAGCATGCTCAGGATGAACTTCCAGTTGCGTCAGTTCTTTTTTCACAATACTGGCAAAGCTTGCCATGCGCTCACCTCCGCGTTTTGGCACTTACTTGAAAGGCTAAGTTCAAAATCTCCTTGGCCACCTTATCACCATCATGGAAAACGCCACGATCGCGCAGTTTCAAAAAGTCTTCTGAAATGACGCGACAGCCCATATCCCGTAGTCCCTGATAATTATGCTTCACCGGCGTCAAAATTTCGTTATATTTTTGGTGATCCAAATAATTATCCGGTACCGGCTCAATATTGACCAACACCGTATCAACAAAGTTCTCACCCATTTGCTCGTTTAAGACGCGAACATGATCGGCATCGGTAAAGTTTTGCGTTTCGCCTTTTTGCGTCATGATATTAACAATGTAGATCACTTCTGCCTTGGTCTTTTTCACCGCATCCCCGAGGTTACCAATCATCAAGTTGGGCAAGATACTGGTGAACAGACTGCCTGGTCCCAGCACCACCACATCCGCATCCATGATCGCATCAATCACTTCTTGGACGGCTTTGGGTTCACCATTAGCCGGATCAGTCTCGGACACGGAAATATGCTTAATGTTCTTCCCGGCTGCGGTTATTTCCGCCTCGCCGGACAACTTTGTACCGTCAGTAAACTCGGCATTCAAGGTCAGCGGCGTATTGCTGGCGGGATAGACATGCCCATCAACCTGCATCATCTCGCTTAACTGCTGAACAGCCGGGAAAATGCCGCCTTTCATCTCTGACAAAGCCGCAATAATCAAATTTCCAATCGCGTGACCGGCAAAAAAAGCATCAGTCGTATTAAAGCGATATTGAAAAATGTCCAGATACAAACTCGGCAATTCCGATAAGGCAACCAAAACGTTACGAATATCACCAGGCGGCACGACATTAATATAATTGCGAATCGTCCCTGACGAACCGCCATCATCGGCAACCGTCACAATCGCTGTCACATCGGCATCTTGCTCATGTAAACTATGCAAAATCACCGGTAAGCCAGTTCCTCCACCAATCACGACGACTTTAGGACGCCGACCGCGAATAACCCGAATAAATTTAGTTTCACGACTCATGAACGATTCACCGTCTCCTTATGCTTCTTAATGTCCCGATGTGTGATGTCAACCGCATAAGCATCGGAAAAGGCTTTGCCAATACGTTCTGCAAACGCTACGCTGCGATGTTGTCCCCCGGTGCAGCCAATAGCAATGGTCACGCTGGTTTTCCCTTCAGCCTTATACTTAGGCATGATTTCGGCCAACAAAGCGTAAAACTTATTGTAAAAACTTTCCGCGTCTTCGTTGTCCATCACATAATCATAAACGTCCGGATCCAAGCCGGTTTTCGGGCGATAGGCCTTGATATAAAACGGATTAGGCAAGAACCGGACATCCATCACAATATCGGCATCAATCGGTAAGCCGTACTTAAAACCAAAGGACATGACTTCAATATGAAACGCCGGTTGGCTATTATTTTCTTTGAAGTTCAGGAAGATTTTTTCGCGTAACTGTCGCGGGCTTAAAGTCGTCGTATCAATGACCACTTGCGCACGATTACGCAGCTCAGTTAATAACACCCGTTCCTTTTTAATGCCATCCATCAACCGGCCTTCCATTGCCAGGGGATGTGAACGGCGGGTTTCTTTATAACGGGATACCAATTCTTCGTCGGTAGCATCCAAAAATAAAATTCGGGAATGAACATACGCATTGTTATCTAAATTTGCCAGCATATCGATGATTTGATCGTAAAAAGCCCGACTGCGCAGATCGACGACAAGCGCAACTTTTGAAATCTTGCCGGATTCCTTCACCAATTCCCAAAACTTAGGCAATAGTGCAGGTGGCATATTATCAACGCAAAAGTACCCCAAATCCTCAAATGCTTGCATGGCGACAGTCTTACCTGCGCCAGACATTCCGGTAATAATAACAAGATCCAAACTTTCAGTCATAAACGGCTCCTTTGTGATCATATTCTATACAGTATAACATTCCGGGCGTGTCATTCATACTGCTTCATACTTTTCTCTTGCAGCGGTGCGATCCGTGAGTCGGTGGCTTTCACGCTCCATAACGCGCTCCCCGGCGCAGAAGCCTGCATGTAAGGACCTTGGGCGCAATGGCCAAAGACCGGTCATCACGCTTAAGGCCGCTTATATTCTGGTTTACGCCCATAACGCGCTCCCCAGCGCAGAAGTCTGCGTGTAAGGACCTTGGGCGCAATGGCCAAAGACCGGCCATCACGCCCAAGGCCACTTACACTCCGACTTCTAACCGCGCCGGCTCGCGCTTACTAAAAAACCCAATGCCACGGTTTGATCACCACGTCATCAGGTTCAAATGAAACATTAAATATTCCGCCGGGCGAACGCAATCACGATACATTCGATTCCGAATAAGACGAAGAACATTGCCAACAGTGTGACTAAGGTGACTGCTGCAACAACCGGCTGCATGAATAGCATCAGCGAAACAATCACCGCCAGAATGTCCAAAATCAAATATAAAATGAACCAGCCGGTACCGGCAATGCGCAGATGGCCGACGTTAAATAATGACCCGACAGAATCAACCAAGAACCAAATTGCAAACATCATGGTAATCGTTGCCATCCCAAAGCCGGCATTTAACAGGAAAACCAACCCGATAACGAGATCAAAAATCCCCATCAGTAAGGAAATCCACGCTAACTTACCTGTAAACTGGCGCAAGGTGGAATAACCGGCAAGAATCGCAATGCCACGAATAATCGCCACGACCGCAAAAATAAAGGTAACGGTTTTTAAAGTGGCTAACGGATAGCGTAAAACCACAAAAGCAGCGATCAGGAATAAAATACCAGTGATAAACTGTCCCCAGTCAAAACCAAAACTCTTTCGATTTAACATTTAATTCCCTACTTTCTTAATCGTTTCAATCATACCATTTCAAAAAGCAATTTAAAAAGTGTCTAAGGTGGCTGTTTACTGACTTCCACCCCAAAGTTCCGGCTTGAAGTCGCGGTGGATAACTTTTCGTCAAACTCAAAGAAAGCCAAACGTTTGTTATGTACATAAATAGTCGCGCTTTTCACGCGACTATTTTTGATGCTATTTCGTCGATGTTTTAGTCGCTTTTGCCTGCTTAGACGAACCGGCCGCGGCTTCTTTCGTCCGTTTGGTGTCACGAATTAAAACCGGTTTAAGGTACTGGCCGGTGTAACTGTCTGCTACCTCGGCAACTTCTTCAGGTGTACCGGTAGCAATCACCTGACCACCGCCATCTCCGCCTTCCGGTCCTAGGTCAATGACCCAATCAGCCGTTTTGACAACATCCAGATTATGCTCGATCACCAGGACTGTGTTACCTTCATCCACCAGCCGTTCGAGGACTTCCAACAACCGCTTAATATCATCGGTGTGTAATCCCGTTGTTGGTTCATCGAGAATGTAGAAGTTTTTACCCGTTGATAGCTTTTGCAATTCACTTGCCAACTTCATCCGCTGTGCTTCCCCGCCTGATAAAGTGGTGGCACTCTGACCAAGCTTCACATAACCCAAACCGACGTCGACAATCGTCTGTAACTTCCGGCGAATCTTAGGAATGTTTTTAAAGAATGCGGTTGCTTCTTCAACGGTCATATCCAGAACTTCAGCAATATTCTTGCCCTTGTAAGTGACTTCCAGAGTTTCGGAATTATATCGTTTGCCGTGACAGACTTCACATGGAACGTAAACATCAGGCAGGAAGTTCATTTCAATCTTGATGATGCCGTCACCTTTACAATTCTCGCAGCGTCCGCCTTTAATATTGAAGCTGAACCGTCCCTTTTTATACCCCCGCAACTTGGCTTCATTGGTTTCCGCAAACAAACCGCGAATGTCATCAAAAACACTGGTATACGTTGCCGGATTACTCCGCGGTGTACGCCCAATCGGACTCTGGTCAATGTTGATGAGTTTCTCGATATTTTTATAGCCGAGAATCTTATCATATGGCCCGGGTTTTTCGGAATTGTGGTTTAACTTTTGCGCCAGTGCCCGCCGCAAAATCGAATTAACCAGCGTCGATTTACCTGATCCGGAAACGCCGGAAACAACAATGAACTTACCTAAAGGAAAATCGACATTGATATGCTTCAAGTTGTGATCAGACGCACCTTCCAGCCGAATCACTTTGCCATTGCCCGGCCGTCGTTTTAACGGTACCGGGATAAACTTGCGACCCGATAAATATTGGCCGGTAATTGATTTACGCACGCGGGCGACTTGCTTGGGGGTTCCTGATGCCATGATTCGACCACCATGCTCACCCGCGCCAGGACCTACATCAATTAGATAATCGGCTGCACGCATCGTGTCTTCATCGTGCTCCACAACGATTAGCGTGTTGCCTAAATCACGCATTTTCTTCAGCGAGGCAATTAAACGGTCGTTGTCGCGCTGATGCAACCCAATAGATGGCTCGTCAAGCACATACATCACACCACTTAGATTAGAACCGATTTGTGTGGCCAATCGAATTCGTTGCGCTTCACCGCCTGACAGCGTCCCCGCGCTTCGACTTAAGGTCAAATAGCCGAGGCCCACGTTGACAAGAAAAGTTAACCGATCCACCACTTCTTTGACAATTGGCTGAGCAATCACGGTCTCGGCTTCGCTCAAATGTACTTGCTTGAAAAACGGCAGCGCATCCTTAATGGCCAAGTCAGATACTTCAGCGATGTCACGTCCGGAGATCTTAACCGCGAGTGCCTGACGATTGAGCCGTTTCCCATGACAAACCGGACAAGGCAAAGCCGTCATATAACCGCGCATCTGTTGCCGGGTGAAGTCGCTATTTGTCTCGGCATAACGCCGGGAAATGTTGGTCAAAACGCCTTCAAACGGCACATCAACATCGCGAACACCGCCGAAGTCATTTTCATAATGAAAGTGGAATGGCTTGCCATCACTGCCATTGAGAACAACATTCCGTTCGCGCTTGGTCAGTTTTTTAAACGGTACATCCATTCGCACCTTAAAGGCAGTTGCCGCTTGTGCCAACAGTTCCGGGTAATATTGCGAACTAATTGGATTCCATGGGGCAATGGCACCTTGAGCTAAAGTCATACTTGGATCCGGTACAACCAGATCCATGTCAACAGTCAACTTCACACCCAGCCCGTCACATTCCGGGCACGCTCCAAATGGCGCATTAAATGAAAATAACCGCGGCTCCATTTCACCAATCGTAAACCCGCAAATCGGGCAAGCAAAATGTTCCGAAAAACGCAATGTATCGCCACCAATGACGTCAACATTAGCGTATCCTTCCGAAAGCCGCAACGCCGCTTCAAAAGAGTCAAATAACCGACTGCGGGCTTCTGGCTTCACCACAATCCGATCAATCACGATATCAATATCATGGGCTTTGTTTTTGTCTAGTTCATAATCCGCTGTGGCATCCATGACTTCACCGTCAACGCGCATCCGGACATACCCTTCACGCATAATTTTGGCAAAGACTTTCTTATGGCTGCCTTTTTTCCGCCGCACAATCGGTGACAGAATCTGAATGCGGCTCTTTTCCGGCAAAGCCAAGACGCGGTCCACCATTTGTTCAACACTTTGACTGGTAATCGGCGTCCCATCGTTAGGACAAATCGGATGCCCGACCCGCGCCCACAACAGTCGCAAGTAATCATTAATTTCAGTGACCGTTCCAACTGTCGAGCGCGGATTCTTGGAAGTCGTCTTTTGATCAATCGAAATTGCCGGACTGAGACCATCAATCGAATCAACATCCGGTTTCTCCATTTGACCAAGAAACTGGCGTGCATAAGCAGATAAGCTTTCGACATAGCGGCGCTGGCCTTCTGCATATAACGTATCAAACGCCAGACTCGACTTACCGGAACCAGAAAGGCCCGTCATGACCACAAGCTTATTGCGCGGAATCGTCACATCAATATTTTTTAAGTTATGGGCCCGAGCCCCGTGGATTACAATTTTATCATTTGCCATTCACAAAAGATCTCCTCAATTAAAACATGCCGACAACTGGTAGCGCTGGCGGGAACAAACTAGAAATGCCTCAGCACTTGCGCCTAATTCGAAAGCAAGAAAACAGCCATGATCGCCGGATCTGCTCATAGCAATCATGGCTGAGTTGGTGCCATCATGCAAGTCCTGTCCACCTCATTCTCAAGACATATCCGCTTGCAATTCCAAAATCGTATCGCGCAAAGAAGCTGCCTGCTCAAAGTCCAACTTTTTGGCCGCCGCCTGCATCTGTGAACGGAGGTTGGCAACCAGTTCTTTCTTATCCGCTTTACTCATATCTTCGTAATCAACTTCAGCAAAAGTCTTCTTTGCATCGGCTTTTTCGTCATCCGATTGTTCATAGGTTGAAATAGCCGCCCGAATTGGTTTGATGATCGTCTTGGGTTGGATGTGATGTTCTTCGTTAAACTTCTCTTGAATTGCCCGTCGCCGCCGAGTTTCATCAATCGCGGCTTTCATCGAATCCGTGACCTTGTCAGCGTACATAATGACTTTACCATGTTCATTACGCGATGCCCGGCCAATCGTCTGAATCAGCGAACGCTCTGCCCGCAAGAAGCCTTCCTTATCGGCATCCAGAATCGCAATTAATGATACTTCCGGTACATCAATCCCTTCACGCAAAAGGTTAATCCCGATCAATACATCAAACTTACCTAGCCGCAAATCACGAATAATCTGGGTTCGTTCAAGCGTCTTAATGTCGCTATGCAAATAACGGACTTTAATTCCCATATCCTTAAGATAGTCGGTTAAATCTTCCGCCATTTTCTTAGTTAACGTTGTGATGAAGACTCGTTCATGCGCATCAATCCGCTTGTTGATCTCGCCAACCAGATCATCAATCTGACCCATCACCGGACGCACTTCGATTTTAGGATCCAACAACCCGGTCGGTCGAATAATCTGTTCAGCAATATCTTCTTTAGGAACGCGACTCAGTTCATAAGGTCCTGGCGTTGCGCTCACATAAAGAATCCGTTTGACATGTTTTTCAAACTCATCAATCTTCAAAGGTCGATTGTCCAAGGCACTTGGCAGACGGAACCCATAATTAATCAACATCTGTTTCCGGGCCCGATCGCCATTATACATGCCTTTAACCTGTGGCATCGTAACGTGACTTTCATCAACCATAATCGTAAAGTCTTTCGGGAAAAAGTCGAGCAACGTATACGGCGGTTCTCCGGGTTTCCGACCATCCATGTGGCGCGAGTAATTTTCAATCCCACTGGTAAAGCCCATTTCGCGCATCATTTCAATATCATAATTAGTACGCTGCTCTAACCGTTGGGCTTCTAGAAGCTTGTTTTCACCGCGCAACACTTTTAAGCGATCCTCGAGTTCTGCAGAAATACTCTTAATTGCGCGTTCCATCTGTTCATCGCTCGTCATGAAATGAGTGGCCGGGAAAATGGCAACATGATCTCGCGTACCAATCACTTCACCCGTCAAAGCATCGACTTCGGTAATCCGATCAATTTCATCACCGAAAAATTCAACGCGGATGGCGTGATCATCACGACTGGCCGGGAAAATTTCCACCACATCTCCCCGTACCCGAAAACGACCGCGTTGAAAATCAATATCGTTACGATCAAACTGAATATCTACTAATTGCCGCAACAACGTATTTCGGTCAATGGTCATCCCAGTCCGCAACGATAACACATGGTTCTTATATTCATGCGGATCACCCAAGCCAAAGATAGAAGATACCGAAGCAACGACAATCACGTCATTACGCTCAAGCAACGCACTGGTAGCGCTATGCCGCAATTTATCAATCTCATCATTAATGGCACTGTCTTTTTCAATATAAGTGTCCGTGCTAGGCACATAGGCTTCAGGTTGGTAATAATCGTAATAAGACACGAAGTACTCAACCGCGTTATGTGGGAAAAACTCCTTAAACTCACCATACAGCTGACCAGCCAACGTTTTATTATGCGATAAAATCAAAGTCGGTTTGTTCAAGTTAGCGATGATATTGCTCATCGTAAACGTCTTCCCGGTCCCGGTTGCACCTAACAGAATTTGCGCCTTTTTACCTTCTTCAAACCCCTTAGTCAGCTTAGCAATCGCCTGGGGCTGGTCCCCGGCTGGCTTATAAGGCGAAACCAAATCAAATTTACGATCAGCAATTCGTTCAATCATCGATGTACCTCCAAAGAAAAGTGAGCGTGAGCCAGCCCGGTTAGAAACCGGAACATAAGCGGCCTTGGGCGTAATGACTGGTCTTTGGTCATTGCGACCAAGGTCCTTATGTGCAGGTTTCTGGGCTGGCGAACGCGTTATGGTGAGCGTGAACCGGCGCGGTTAGAAGTCGGAGTGTAAGCGGCCTTAGACGTGATGGCCCGCTCTTGGCCATTGCGACCAAGGTCCTTACACGCAGATCCCTGCGCCGGTGAACGCGTTATGGCGAGCGCTAACCGGCCAACGCAAAGCTCACAACCACACTAAAACCTTCTCATTAAAAAAGTTGGAACCGATAAGAAACGCATCCCAACTTTCATCCTGCATATTATAACATAGCGAACATACTTTCGCTACTTGCCAGTCTCATGTTCTGCCATGGTTTCTTTAGTCAATTTAGCCAGTTGATCCCGACTGGCGAACTTCTCATCTAGCATATCCGGTAATACTTCATCAAGAAAGTAGCGAACACTCGGACGATTCTTGAACTGTAAAATAGTACTTAAACTTTCCGAATAGATATCGAGAAAAACCTGCTCCGGATTGCCTTTTTCGATTTCCCCAAAACCTTCATACAGTAAATCAATCTTATCCGCAACGCTCAGGATCTGACCTTCGAGCGTTTCGTCTTTGCCCTCAGATAACCGCCGACGATAACGATCCTGAAAATCGTGTGGAATTTCATTTTTGATGAAGTTTTCCGTCATGGTAGCCTCAACGTCAGCCAACATTTGCCGTAACGTTGGGGTTGCATATTTCACTGGCGTCTTAATATCACCGATGAAGCGCTCGGTATAATCATGATTGAGTGACTTCTCATAGAGCATCTGCCAATTAACCTTGTTTCCAGCTAACTCCTCAACATCGCCCAACATCTGCGCGATCTCCGCCACCTTGAAACTGTGAGCCGCCACCGAATGCTCCTGATACTTGAAAAAGCCCGGTGCCCGCCGCAGTGTTTCCAGATTGCTCAGTCCTTGGATAAATTGGTGCATGCCCATTTCGAAATGACCTCCTGATAGTTGTCGTGTCTGATCGTGAAATTTACTTAAATTGTTAAAAGACTACCACCATCAAGTAGGCATTGCAAGAAAATTCACAGTGAGCGCGAGCCGGCGCGGTTAGAGACCGGAGTGTAAGCGGCCTTGGGCGTGATGGCCGCACTTTGGTCATTGCGACCAAGGTCCTTACATGCAGGTCTCTGCGCCGGGGAGCGCGTTATAGAAAGAAAGCGTGAACAGGGCCGCTTAGAAACCGGAGTGTAAGTGGCCTTGAGCCTAAATGGCTGGGCTTTGCCATTTAGGCTCAAGGTCCTTACACGCAGGTTTCTGGCCCTGTGAACGCGTTTATAAGTGTATACAGGGATTTACATTCTGGCATAATAGCCACCCATTTTAGCCATTGCGACCAAGGTCCTTACACGCAGACTTTTGCGCTTGCGAACGCGGCTAGAGCCAATTAAAACGCTGAAGCATTGTCCACTCCATGATGTCAGTCACTATCCCAATAACGAATATGGATAACATTGATCAAAGCGATAGAAACCCTAAAGCAGCAACTGTGACACCACCTAAAAACAGGCTCTTGCTAACTCAACCAAATCAATTGGTCAAGATCTTGATGTTTCAGTATTTGATGACTCACGCCGGTAAATACCGCCCAAATAAGCATCAACATTCCCCCTGCAATCAAGATCTCTTGCCATGGCACGCGATAATTAAACGCTATGCCAGTGTTTGCCACGCGATAAAGTAACCATGTCAGTCCGGTTCCGAGAATGCTGCCAATGACTAAACTTGTTCCAAACAAAAAACCATTTTCAAGGCCAATCATGCTTGTGATCTGACGCGGCGTCATCCCCACGCTTTGCAACATCGCCAAACTACGCCGTCTTTGCAGTAAGTTGGCAAAAATATGATTGACAATGTTAGCAAGACTCACCAAGGTTAGTAAGGTTAAAAACCCGTAAACCATCACTTGAATAGCCAATCCAAACGAACTTTCCTGGGCTCGATTAGCAATCTGATCATTCAGTGCTCCTTGAGGCACCATTTTGCGTAATATTTTTGCAACCGAATCATGAAATTTAGCCTGGGTCAGTTGCGTTTGAATCGAATAATCAAGCTCACGATCATTGATGGCCAATGCTTTTAATAGTTTCAGATACCGATCACGGGACAGGACTAATCCGGATTGATCGCCAAATTGCCACTTACCCAACGCCGCTGTTGTTTTAGTCACGACGCGAATTGATTGCGTGAATTGCTTTTCTCCGCGCCGATTGATCAGCTGTAAGGTCCCAGAAAAGTCTCTCGGCAGTTGCCACCGTTGCTCACGCTGACCGGTCTTTGAATTCACAACCAGTTGGCTACTGGTCAAAACAGTCGGCTGATTCTGAAAAGCAGTTTGAAAAAGCCGGTCGCTAACAACGATGATATTTATTTTGTCTCCAAAAGCTTTCGGCGCATGAGCCAGCTGCATTTGCTTGGTTCCAGTCACAGTTGCCTGCTTGATCCCTGCATCTTCTGAAGGTTCAAATGTCCAGGGTATAGCATCCACGGCAGCGGTACTGGCAATGGTAACATCAGCTTGCTGCGTGAAAGTTTCATTGTTCAACGTCAAAACACTTCGAAAGAAACCGGTTAAACCAATAAAAATCATCAGTGAGAGTGATAAAGTCGCGATCATCGTCAGTTTTGACCACCCTAACCGGCGATACTGCTTATAAGCTAGCTTTGCAGTTGGGGAACGGAGTAGCCGCTCGATCGGACTAAGCCGACGCGACCGGCGACTAATCTTCACACTCTCAGGCAGCATTTGAACCGCCGCAATCGGACTGACTGAAGCCGCGCGATGTGCCGGGCGCCACGCAGCTACCAACGTCACTAAGAACATGAAGATCGCCCCTAGAAAAATTGGCCACCAATCAATCACAAGGAATAATCTGAAGGTATTTCCTTGCACTATAAAGCGCTGATTGAGGATGTGAAATGCGACTGCTAAGCCACCGATTCCCATTCCGATACCAATTAAAAACGCCGGAAAAGCAAGCATCGCCGCCTATGAATAAACTAGTCTGCGCAATTGTTTAGGGGTCGCGCCAATTGAACGTAATAAGCCATAACGCTGTGTTTGTGACCGGACACTAAGATTAATACTTGTATAAATTAACGCTAGCGATACGAACCCAATCACACTTAAAATAACGACTACCAATAAGGCAAACATGACTCTCAGCTTAACATCACGTGACTCGCCTGCCCGTTCTAATGCCATGTTATTAATTGCCAGCTGACGCGAATGCACTCGATGCTGCGATGTCAGTGCATGAAGCTTTCCATAAAAATTACTGTAGTCTCTAAAAGCAGCTGCCACCGTGTAATCTTTGGACCCGGTCACCGTACCAAGTGTTAAAACGCCATCAGGTGGCAACAGTCCTGCGTATCCGCGATAACTACCGACAATTCTCAACTGAATGTTTTTGCCCTGCTGCCGACTTTGAATAATCTGACCAATTCGATACTGCTTTGTCACCAAATCCTGGGCAAGAATGGCTTCGTTTGGCTGTTTTGGCAACCGCCCGGCAAGTACCACCGGCTTCACTAATCGTTGCATGGCCGCTTTTGGTAACGTTAGTAACGGTGATGCCATCGTTTTTGCCACTCCCGGTTCCTTAATATCAACCGTTCCTTGCCGTTGATAAACCACACTTTTGGCGATTGCTGAGTCTTTCCCGATTGCCTTTGCCGTTTGTCGATCTAACTGCGAGATTGCAAACTGCATGCCGCCAGTACTTTGGATATTCTTTTGATACATCGAATGTCTCGCCGAATAAATGCCGATTAAGGTTGCAAGTGTCAAGGTGGCAGCGACTGCCATTGCTAAAATGGTCGTCACGGTCCGCGCTTTTTGACCCAACAGCTGCTCTTTAGTCAAATGTCCCACGATCCCCATCATCTCACCGCCCCCCGCTCACGACCCCATCGTCAATGCGGACAATACGATCAGCTTGACTGGCAATGTCTGGATCATGGGTGATCACGACCAGTGTCTGCCCCTGCTTAATATTGGCTTGTCGTAGTAGCGTCATCACATCCTGTGAATTCCGGCGATCAAGATTGCCTGTAGGTTCATCGGCCAAAATAACCGCGGGATGATTGATTAACGCCCGTCCAATTGCCACCCGTTGCTGCTGCCCGCCTGAAAGCTGATTAGGCAAAGCAGATGCCTTTTCGACAAGGCCCAAGGTTGTTAACATCTCCGTCAAAACGGCTTCTTTAATTGACCGTCCATCCAAATCCGCTGGCAATGTGATATTCTCAGCCACCGTCAAGTTCGGAATCAAGTTGTAAAACTGATAAATCAAGCCGACTTGCCGACGTCGAAAAATCGCCAGTTGCGTTTGATTCAGTGCGTAGATATCCGTGTCATATAACCGGACCTCCCCACTGGTTGGCTGATCAATCCCGCCTAACAAATGAAGCAAGGTTGACTTTCCTGAACCACTCGGCCCCACTATGGCAACAAACTCGCCTTGTTCAATCGTCAAATTGGCATGATCCAGTGCCGGATGCGCTTCACCAGCATATTGCTTGGTCAATTGGCGTGCCGTTAAAATTGCCATCCCAAATCTCCTCCTTTACCCGACAACAGCCTATCCTGTTATCGGTTTCTTGCCGTCATTTTAGCAACGCCAAGTGACAGGTGAGTGACAGCCACCGTATCAGCGGAAAAATTCGAAAGTCATTTGGACACCATTGGCAGTATTAGCTGCAGTTAGCCGACCATCATTGGCAGTAGTGATGCCAGCAGCAATTGCCAGTCCGATGCCCACATTGTTGGCAGTAGCATATTGACCACGGTAAAAGCGCTCGAACAAATGTGGCAGGTCCTGAGCGGCAATTGGTTGACCGGTATTCATAATCATAAGCCGCGTGCGCACCGGGTCACCGATTCCGCGCACACTCATTCGGCCGCCAACCGGGGTATGCGCGACTGCATTTTTAAAAACATTGGCAAAGGCTTCTTTGACCAATACCGAATTAACGTTGATCGTCAGCGCTGGTGGCACTTGCCAATCAACGGTAATCTCTTTGTCGGCAATCTGGCGCAAGAATGGACTAAGGGCTGCTTTCCCAAGGTCGGTCAACACAACGATTTCCCGCCGCTGACTCAACGTATGCGTATCAACTTTTGCCAGTAAGATCAGCTGCTCGATTAATTGCGCTTGGTGCTGCTGTTGTGCCTGCAAAGCCAGCCGCGTCGTTTTCCAATTCGATTCAGTCATCATCTCAAGCAAGTTACTGTTGGCTGCAAGTGGCGTCCGTAACTGATGCGCAATATCCGTAATCGCCTCATTGAGATGATCACGATCACGCTTAATAGCCTCACGCTCGGCTTGCATTTGGCGCGCATAGTGATAGAGACGATTATTGAAGTCAGAAAATAAACCTTCATCATTGCGATCAATTAGGTAATTGTCCTCGGTTTCCTTCGTCATATCCAATTGCAAAAGCGCTTGATCAAAATGATAACTAAACTTTCGCGCCCAGCACCATGTTAACCAAACACTTATGCCAGTAGCCAAACCGCCCACCAGCACCAACCATATGCGCATATCCGGTACGGTGATACTGGTTAATAAAAGTACCGTCCAAAGAATCCCAATTAATATCGCTGTCAATTGAAACACTTGACGCGTCTCAGGCATCGTCCAATAAGCATGCTTAACCATCGATAAAATACCCCATTCCTCGTACGGTTCTTATGAGTGTTGGCTTGGCGGGATCATCTTCCAATTTTTCGCGCAGCCGTTTAATCGTTACCGTCAACGTGTTATCAGCAACAAATTGTTCGCGCGTATCCCATAAAGCGGCCAGCAACTGTTCACGGGTCAAAATTTGGTTGGGATTAACAAAGAAATAGGCCAGCAGTCGTTGTTCGGCACTTGTAAGCCTAACTGGTTTGCCGTTTTTAGTGACCTGACCTGTCCGCAGATTTAGCGCAACGGCCCCAAATTGCTGGGACTCTCCCGGTAATTGTTTGGCAATCCGTGCTTTAAGAACCTTAAGACTCACCGGCTTGACCACATAATCATCGGCAAGATCCAAGCCGGCAATCGTGGTTGACTCGTCATCATTTGCCGTCAAAACAATCACTTTAGCCGTCAAATAAGCCCGCCACCGTTTCAACCACGCCAAACCGTCCCCATCCGGCATGCCCAAGTCTAAAATGATCAACGCCGGATGTTCTGTTTTCACAATCGTGGTGGCTTTTGCCAGTGTCGCCGCTAGCCAAACCTCTTCGTCACGACTGAAATAGGTCTGAAGCGTCTTCCCCAATGCCGGTTCGTCTTCAATGATTAAATACGTCACGCAATCGCCCCCCGCCTGTCAATTTGTCATAGTAACCAAAGTATACTAAAGAAAGCTGTGGCAGAAACAGAAAACGCTTACTTTTCCGTATACTTTTAGCTCCAACGCTAGATTTAGCGTCACGGTTGCATTAGCGCAAAATCAAAAAATAGACCCCAAAGGCTGCCCTTTAGGATCTATCGGTTAAAATACACTTTTATCCGCGGTTATCACATTGCATTCACTAGCACGACTGCAACCGCTGACCACGTGAATCGTTCATCTAAGCTTCCTTACGAAAAGCATCCAAAGCTTTCTCAAAGGCATCAAGCTTTTCTTGCGCCTTTGCATCCGTATCGGCTTTGGTGCCAACGTAGAACTTCACTTTCGGCTCTGTACCGGATGGCCGAATGGCAATCCAGGTACCGTCTGCCAAAATATACTTCAGCACATTGCTGGATGGCATCGTCAGCTTTTCAACTGTGCCATCTGCGGACTTAGCTTCTTGACTCAGGAAATCTTCAACTTTCGCGATCTTAACGCCAGCAAAATCATCTGGCTGTTCTTCACGGAATTTGGTCATCAGATTAGCCATCTGCTTAGGCCCGTCAACGCCTTCAAAATCAACGCCAACAGTCTTTTCGGCGTAGTAGCCATACTTCTTGTAAAGTTCCTGAACGCCATCCCAAAGTGTCTTGCCTTGTGATTGATAGTATGCGGCCACTTCAGCTAGCAAAACAGTTGACTGGATGGCATCCTTATCACGCACAAACGGTTTGATTAGATAGCCATAGCTTTCCTCAAAGCCAAACAGGAATTCATGTTCGCCTGTTGCCTGGAAATGTTTGATCTGATCACCGATAAACTTGAAGCCGGTGAGCACATTGATCATGTCCACGCCATAATCTTTGGCAATGGCCGTTGCCAACTCAGTGGAAACAATCGACTTGACGACCGCACCGTTCTTTGGCAAAGTTCCGGCTTGTTTACGTGCTTCAAGAATATAATGCAATAGCACAGACGCAATTTGATTACCGGTCAACAACTGATAGTGATCGCCAACTTTAACCGCAGTTCCCAGCCGATCAGCATCGGGATCAGTGGCAATCAGAACATCGGCCCCAATTTTCTTGCCAAGTTCAATTGGCAAATCAAAAACTTGGGCAAACTCAGGATTTGGAAATGGCGTTGTGGCAAATTCCGGATCAGCAACACTTTGTTTCGCAACCAACCGGAAATTTTCAAATCCGGCATTACGCAAGACCATTTGTGCCGGAATCCGACCGGTACCATGTAACGGGCTATAAACCAGCGACATGTTTTTCCCAACGGTTTTGATCAAATCATGATTAATCGTAACCGTTGCGACTTCAGCATAATAAGCTTCATCGACATCTTCACCAATTGGCTGCATCAAATCCTTAGCCCGTAACTCGTGAACGTTCAAGGCCTTGATGGCAAAAAGATCATCAGCCGACCGCGCATATTTAGTAATCTTGTCAGACTCTTCCGGAGGCATTTGACCGCCATCAGGGCCATAAATCTTATAGCCATTATATTGTTTCGGGTTATGGCTAGCTGTGATCATAATTCCGGCATATGTCTTCAGGTGACGGACAGCAAAACTCAGCTCCGGTGTTGGCCGCAGTTGATCAAAGACGTAACTCTTAATGCCATGAGCGCCGAGAACGCCTGCGCTTTGGTAGGCAAATTCCTGACTCATGTACCGAGAATCGTAACTAATAGCAACACCCCGAGCCTTAGTTTCGTCAGTCAAGGTATCCATAAACCGTGCCAAACCTTCAGTCGCCTGCCGGACGGTATAAATATTCATGCGGCCGATACCGGCACCAAGCACACCGCGCATGCCGGCAGTCCCAAATGCCATTGGTTCCGCAAACGCTTCTTCTTTGGTTGTTTCATCGTCTGCCATTTTCTTAAGGTCAGTTTTTAGCTCTGGATCAAGCGTTGGTTCATCTACCCATTGTTGATACGTATCACGATAACTCACGTGATCAGCTCCTATCTGTCTAAATTGATAATTTCGGGTACTACCCTTCCCTGTCCAATCATACTATAAGTGACCAACGCTGGGTTGAAAACGCGCTCAAATAAGAAAATTCTTTTACGATTTTTGCCATCATATTCGCAATAGTGTGGTATTTTTAAAAGCAAAAACGGTTCTAACAGATTTTCGTGTCTGCTAGAACCGTTCCTTGATCAAATTCAATTGGTGGATAATCTTAAAAGACTCGTCAAAACTTAGGCTTTTACTTCAACACTGGTGTCATTCAGACTTTGAATATAATTGAAGACGCCTTGACCAGCGGTGCCGCCTTCTCCGACAGCAGTGGTAATCTGCCGCAAGTCTTTAGCGCGAACATCGCCAATCGCAAAGATGCCAGGCACCTTGGTTCGCATGTGTTCATCCGTTGGAATCCAGCCATGATCGTCCAGAATTCCTAGATCCTGGAATGGCTCGGTCATTGGCATGATGCCGACGTAAATGAAGACACCGGCAACTGGCAAAACATGTTCCTCACCGGTTTCTTTATCACGATATTTGACGCCGGTAACTTTCATATCGTCGCCTTGGATTTCCTGAACCTGGGCATTCCAGACAAAATGCATCTTGTCGTTTGCAAAGGCTCGCTTTTGAATGATTTGTTGTGCCCGTAATTGGTCACGACGATGAATGACGGTGACCTTTTTGGCCATCTGCGTCAAATAAAGTCCTTCTTCAATGGCCGAGTCGCCGCCGCCAATGACTGCAAGTTCACGATCCTTAAAGAACGCACCATCGCAGACCGCGCAGTACGATACCCCTCGGCCACTGAAGGCTTCTTCGCCGGGTACACCGAGTTTTTTGTGTTCAGCGCCAGTCGCAATGACAATCGCTTTAGCTTCAAACTCGTCTTCATCGGTTTTGACCAACTTAGTAGCGCCGTGATTTTGGACACTGATCACGTTGCCGTACGCATATTCGGCACCAAATTGAGTTGCACCATCGTACATCTTCTGGCCAAGATCAGGCCCAAGGATAGACTTGTAACCCGGATAGTTTTCTACTTCGGCGGTATTGTTCATCTGACCGCCATAGACGCCGCGATCAAGCATTAACACTGATAAGTTGGCTCGGGAAGCATAAAGTGCTGCTGTCATGCCCCCTGGTCCGGCACCGATCACGATTACATCATATTTTTTTGCCATGGGCAGTCTCTCCTTTTGCCTTATTGCTTACAAATAGTAAGCTACATGTTCTAATATACAGGGTTTTATGGTTTTTGTAAACTGGCATTATCAAAATCAAATTCAGGTTTGCCAGTTCGCTTCATGAGATCGGTAATCACCGTTCGAATCGGCGCGTCTTCATACAAAACCTGATAAATCGCATCGGTGATCGGCATATCGACACCCAACTCACTTGCCATGTGGTGGGCAACTTTGGTCGTTGAAACACCTTCAACCACCATGCCCATATTTTTCAACACATCGGGAAGTTTCTCACCTTGGCCAAGGGCATTACCGGCACGCCAATTACGACTGTGAACCGACGTACAGGTGACGATCAAATCACCGACGCCGGATAAGCCGATGAACGTCAACGGATCTGCGCCCAACTTGACCCCAACCCGACTGATCTCTGCCAGACCGCGAGTCATCAAAGCAGCTTTCGTATTATCGCCGTATCCGAGACCATGCAACGCGCCAGCCCCGATTGCGATAACGTTTTTTAAAGCAGCTCCGATTTCAACTCCGATCACGTCAGTATTGGTGTACAGCCGAAAATAGTCATTCATGAATAACCGCTGGACTTTTTTGGCCAGTGATAAGTCTGCCGATGCTGCTGTCAGCGTTGTGATATCATGAGTCGCTACATCTTCGGCATGGCTTGGACCCGAAATCACCACGATGCCTTGAATGAGTTCTTTAGGCAGGACATCAGCTAAGACTTGTGAAATCCGCAGCTCACTGCCGCGTTCCAATCCCTTGGCTGCATGAACAATAATCGGCTGTTCACCACGACCACGATGAGCCTGCAGAATGGGTCTAATCTGCTCGGCAACACTGCGAATCGCATTGGTAGGCACAACGAAAAGAATCACATTGGCTTGATCTAATGCTTGGCCTAAATCAGCCGTGACATGCAGCGCATCGTGTAAGGTAAATTCTGCACCTAAATAATGTTCATTTTTGCGGGTTTCTCGCATGGTCGCAACCTGTTTAAGATTATGACTCCATAAATCGACTTCGTGGCCATTTTCCGTTAACAAATTGGCTAACACGGTTCCCCATGAGCCCGCTCCTAAAACCGCTATTTTTGTCGGCACAAAATCACTCCTATTCAACCGCCTGCAGTGGATTACCGTCTAAGTACCACGCGACATCGCCACGCCGCCGTCGGTACCAGATGAGCCCGGCCGCCACCACGAATAAAACAATCGACAAAAGCTGGGAAACACGTAAGCCCGGTATGACATATAACGAATCCGTCCGCATGCCTTCAACAAAGAACCGTCCAAAACTATACCACATGACATAACTCAAGACGATTTCTCCTTGCTTAAACCAGTGTTGGTGATGGCGAACCGTCATAATTAAAGCAAAACCAACGAGATTCCACATGCTTTCGTATAAGAAGGTTGGCTGGCGATAAGCACCGCCGATATTCATTTGTTGAATAATGAATTCTGGCAGGTGCAAGCCGCGCAAGTAAGCCAAGCTGGTGATGGCACCATGGGCTTCTTGATTCATGAAATTACCCCACCGGCCAATTGCCTGGGCTAACATCACGGTTGGCGCCGCAATATCCAACACCAGCCAAGCCGGCAGCCATTTGACGCGACAATAAATCGCAAAAACAATCACACTGGCAATCAAAGCGCCGTATATGGCAATCCCGCCATGCCAAATTGCGATGATTTCACTTGGATGAGCCGCATAATAAGACCATTCAAAAGCAACGTAATAAAGGCGTGCACCGATTAACGCAAATGGCAACGCCCATAAAATCAGATTTAAAATATGATCTTCTTTAATACCGCGTTTTGGTGCTTCCTTCATTGCCAGATAAACCGCCAGTAAAACGGCACTGGCGATAATAATCCCGTACCAGTGAACTTCCAGCCCACCCAACTGAAAAGCAATTGGATTGAGTGTTAATAACAAGTTATTTTTCCTCCGAACTCTTCTGGTCGTTCGCTTCGTTATGTTCGATCAGATGATTTAAATTCTTTTCAAATGTTTTAGTGGCATCATAGCCCATCGATTTGGCGCGGAAATTCATCGCGGCCACTTCGATGATAATGGCTAAGTTACGACCAACCTTGACCGGAATCGTAATTTTGGGAACCGGCACGTCAAAGATCATTTGCGTCTGTTCGCCAGAGCCCAAGCGATCGAAGGTTTTGTCTGGTGTCCAATTCTCCAAGTGCACAATCAGCGAAATGGTGGTGTCTTCACGAACTGCCCCGGCACCAAAGAGATTCATGACATCAATGATACCCAATCCGCGAATCTCCAACAAGTGGGATAAAATCGGCGGTGCAGCTCCGACAACCGTTTGTTCATCTTGCTGATAAACATCCACCCGATCATCAGCAATGAGCCGATGACCACGCTGAACCAATTCCAAGGCTGTTTCGGATTTTCCCACCCCGGAATCGCCAGTAATGAGCACGCCCAGACCGTAAATATCAACCAAGACGCCATGCATGCTGCGACGTTCAGCTAGTTGGCTGTCTAAGTATTCGGTGATCAAACTTGACAGCCTGGTGGTCGGCAACCGTGATCCTAATACCGGAATATGTGCGGCAGTGGCTGCCGTGATCATTTCTGCCGGTGGCTGCAATCCTCGCGAAACCAGAAAGGCCGGTGTATCTTCTGTTGCCATCCGTTTCAGAATTAATAAACGCTCTTCTGAAGACATATTACGAGCAAATGAAATCTCCGTCCGCCCGAAAAGTTGAATCCGTTCATGTGGATAATAATTAAAGTAACCCGTTAACTCAAGGCCGGGACGCGAAATATCACTCAAAACGACTTGCCGGGCATCAAGATACTCCGAGCCGCTGTATACCTCAAGCTTTGTCGCTTTGACAAGTTGCCGTACTGTCACGCTGTCTGCCATGAAGTCCACCTTTCTTTCGCCGTATTTGCTTTATTTTACCATAACTCGCCGGCCCTCATAGCAGCTCGCTTCAAAACATTCGCCTAATTCTGAAACGATGGCGTTTAATATGTCAATGTTGAAAATGGGCATTTTCCACGCACTTATCCACTAACCAATCTCTTTAGACAAAATAAAATCGACCTTAAAGACAGGAAACATCTTTAAGACCGATTTATTTTTACATGATGATAATCTCGTGACGCACACTTTTATCGTTAAGCTGACTTAATGTTTGCCGACAAAGATCATATTCAAGACGGATATGATGATGGCAAGTACCATCGTTGACCCGAAACTGCTGAAAACAATTCCGGGAACGAACCATGTCATCATACTTAACATCAGCCCATTGAGCACAATCAGAAACAACCCTAGTGTCAGAATCGTAATCGGAATGGACAAAACGACCAGAATCGGCCGCAACAAGCCATTGAGAACCCCTAAAACGAGTGCCCCGACAACGGCAACACCAAAGCTCGCAACGAACAACTGACCAGGAAACACCTGAGCATAAATCAGGAAGACAGCTGTTGTGATAACTGCGCGTTTGATGAAGTTCATGATTAGAAATCGCTCCAATCATCATCACGTGATTCGGTCACATGCGTTGCGTTTTTTCGCGGACGAGACGTGCTCTGGTCACGGTAAGGGTGGCGCGGACCTTGCCGTTTCTCATGATCATGGCGTGAGAACAGCCAAACCGCTAACACCACTAACAAGGCGGGAACGATTAACAGTTTTAGCAAGAAAATACCGATTGCAAACACGGCCACCAGTACCAGGCCAACGATGAAGAACATAATTGGAATTATTAGAAAAGGCATAAGCGATCCCCTCAGTCATTTGAATCTTTTAATTGAATGTTGCCACTTGTTGTATTGAGTTTCAACTCGCTGTTGCCGGTTCCGGGCCGGTCTAACTCAAAACGCTTGAGTCCTTTGGCTGGCTCCGCAACGTTGCTAAGTCGGCTCTTAATGCTACCAAAATGGGTACGGGCTTCACCTTTCAGTGCAATAGAAGCCGGAACCGCCACTTTCACATTGCCATTCATGGAAGTCCCTTCAATTTTGGTAAAGTCCGTGTGATAAGTGGCTCGAACCGTCCCATTGACCGTCTTTAGTGCTGCTGTTGCCGGATCGGCATCCACTGAAACATCACCATTAACAGTCGTCAACAATAAGTCATGGGTATGGCCGCCTTGGACCTTAATCGATCCATTGACGCCTTCACTTTCAATCATCACACCATCCACGTTGGTAAAATTCATTTGGCCATTGGTGCTCTTAACATAAAAGTCTTTACCATTCAGACCGGTTAAATCCGCACTGCCATTCAGCAAACGAACTGACACGTGGTCGTAAGTGCGCTTTGGCAACGAAATGACCAAATCGGCCTGGACGCGCTTATTTGGCACTTGGAAGCTAAAATGATCGTCGGTAACATCAATGCGGCTACGATCTTTAAAAGCTTCAAACGGTGAATCGGCATCCATCTTTCCGTATAACTTAATCGCTGCTTCGACTTGAATTCCCGGCTGATCCCAAGTCTTAAACTTCACATCACCGTTGGCCACTTTGACATCCAGAATCGTCGCCTGACTGTCTGGAAACTTGAAAACATGTTCAAATTTTTCAGTCGCCAACCCGGGAACCGTTACAGTAACATTCTTCCAGTCAACGTTATCTAGGACATTGTTGACAGTGTCCTTAACGAAACCGCCTAGTTGTGACGTGGCATCCCCGATGTTCTTGCCAAACTCCGAGAAGACATCACGAGCATCTTTTTGCCAGTCATCGTTGAAGATTTTGTCACTGATCTTTTGGCGTTCAAGATCATGCTTTTGACGCCGCAACGTTGCCAGGTTGGCCTTCATGGTTTCAACCTGTCCCTTTAGCTCGGCTAACTGATCGTTAAGTTTCTGATTCTCTTGCTTCAATTCCCCGCGCTTTTGATATTTTTCCGGGGAAAGTGCTTCAAGATCTTCCATTGTGTCTAAAACAATAATTTGTTCGTTATTCGCTTCAATTTGCTTACTGATGCTTGTCACTTGCGCCGTCGCAGCATCCAAGGCACCGGCGGCTTCGGCAATTTCGGTGTTAAGCTCTGTCAATGCAGCATCCGTATCTTTATTAGCTTCTTGTTGTTCCTGCGTTGATTGATCATCGGTTTCGGTCTGTTCCGAATGAGCTTCGGGAGCAGTATCATCGGCCGGGCTGCCGGCTTGCGTACCTTGCTGTTTTGCGAGGTTTTCCAAAAGCACAAGCGCCTCTTCGCTTGAAATGACGCCTTTTTTAACGAGGTCTAAAATTCTTTCGCGTTCATTCATGGGTTATCCCTCCAGGATTTGATTACATGATTAGTATGCACGGAATTCGGCCAAGGCGCATAGGTCCAAAGGTTGATTTTTAAACAGGTCGTAAGGCGGACGCGATCAGTTTTGTGGTCATCCCGACACCTCACTGCTTTCTAAAAAAGCGGAATGAACGAGGGTGTGGCATCATTCCATTTCAGGATTCGCTACTCACCAAATTCGAATATCATCGCTAGAAAATAAGTCAAATAGTCCCGTGTCGCGCCAAACGCCGCAATCGTCAAGGCTCATTTGTACTCATATGAATAAGCCAAGGGACTGAGGCATAATTCTATCTCAGGATGTGATGCGCACTAAAATCCGAATACTATGACTGAGAAAGTAACTAAAGTAGTTCCGGGCCGTGCCAAACTACGCAATCTCCGGCCAGATGGGGTGACGACGCGAAGCTAGAGCGGAGACGGCGCTTGGAGCTTGCAAGCCCGGCAGTCTCCAAGTCGCCTAACAACATCAGCGACAAAAACCGGTCGCTGTGTTGTTCCACGGCTGAGCCCCATCTGGCCTACGATTGCTCCGTTTTGGCACTGGAATTGTTAAAGCTCATTTATACTAATATGAAGAAGCCAAAAAGCGTACCATTTCTTAAAAAATCGAGAAATGGTACGCTTATATTTTGAAACAATGAATGATGCCCCAGCCTCGTTAAAAAAGTCTCCAGGATCTAGAACTTGTCTTCAATTGCGTTTGAGTTTAATTCGGTAATCTTACCGGTCTTTAAGTAGACAATCCATTCACAAATGTTGGTTACATAGTCGCCGATTCGTTCAAGATAGGACGAAACCAGCATATAGTCCATTGATCCGACAACGGTTTCGGGGTTTTCCTGCATCTGGCGGATACACTCTTTGTAAATCCGCGATGAAAAGTCATTGATACCGTGATCTTCCAAGGCAATTTTACGTGCACGGGCTGAATCTTCCTTCACATAGGCATCCAGCACCTGTTCAACCATCTCTTTTACCGCGTCTGCCATCCCGGCAATATCAGCTTCGATTTGCGGTACCCGGGTTTCACCTTTAACTCGAATAGTAGACTTAGCAATTGAAACGGCATGATCTCCCATCCGCTCCAGATCGGAACTTGCCTTCATCACCGTGACAATCACCCGCAAATCGGTCGTCACCGGCTGCTGCAAGGCAATCAATTCGAAGCTGCGTTTTTCCAAATCAACTTCACGCTCGTTAATGTGTTTGTCTTCGTGGATCACTTCGCGGGCTAAAGCTTTGTCATGATTGATGAAGGCTTTCACGGACTTATAGATGGCCTCATTAACCATCATTCCCATTTCCGAAAAACGTACATGAAGATCGTTCAATTCGTCAACAAAAAGTCGTCGCATACTACCCCTCCTAGCCGAAGCGTCCAGTGATATAGTCTTCGGTTTCCTTTTCTTTTGGATTTAAAAACATTTGTTTCGTGTCAGCGAATTCGATCAGGTTGCCTGTCAGGAAAAAGGCGGTTTTATCGGAAATTCGAGATGCTTGATGCATACTATGCGTCACTAGAATGATCGTGTATTGGTCACGCAACTCGAGTAACATGTTTTCGATTTGCGTGCTGGAAATCGGATCCAAGGCACTCGTCGGCTCGTCTAGCAAAACAACATCAGGTTTGACTGCCAATACCCGCGCGATGCAAACCCGCTGCTGTTGGCCACCTGAAAGCGATAATGCACTGTCATGCAGATGATCCTTCACTTCATCCCAGATGGCTGCCTGCTTGAGACTGGTTTCCACCGCTTCATCCAAAATGCTTTTATCTTTAACCCCTGCCAAACGCAATCCATAAATCACATTTTCGTAAATGGAGAAAGGAAACGGATTGGGTTGTTGGAAGACCATGCCCACTTGCTTACGTAATTGAACCACGTCTTCACTAGGCGCATAGATATTCTGACCGCGTAAACTGATGGTTCCTGTAATCGTCACCCCCGGAATCAGATCATTCATCCGATTCAACGTTCGTAAATACGTAGACTTACCACAGCCAGAAGGTCCGATTAAAGCTGTGATCTCATGTTCGTTAAAATCCAGATTAATCCCTTTTAGCGCTTCAAACTTACCATAAAAAAGATGAACATCTGAACTTGTAATGATTTTTTGTGCTTCAGCCATGGGAACCTCCTAGCCGAAATGTCCGGAAACATAATCGTTGGTTGCTTTAATCTTGGGACGCGTGAAGATTTTACGGGTTTCATCATACTCAAGCGCTGCTCCACTATAAAAGAACGCCGTGTAGTCACTAATCCGGGCCGCCTGTTGCATGTTATGCGTCACGATGATAATCGTATACTTATCTTTTAATGACAACAAGGTATCTTCAACTGCCGATGTCGAAATCGGATCCAAGGCACTGGCCGGCTCATCCAAGAGTAAAATATCCGGTTTCATGGCAATCGCCCGTGCAATGCATAACCGTTGTGCCTGGCCACCGGAAAGCGACATACCGCTTTGATTAAGATCGTCTTTAACTTGATCCCACAAGGCAGCCTGTTTCAAACTGGTTTCAACAATTTCGTCGAGTTTCTTTTTGTCCTTGATGCCAAACCGCCGCAGTGCAAAAGCAATATTGTCGTAAATCGACTTGGCGAATGGATTAGGCCGTTGAAACACCATTCCAATGTGTTTACGCATCTCATAAACGTCAACCGCATCACTATTGATGTCAATATTCCGGTACATGATTTTACCGGTGACTCGCGCACTTTCAATATTATCGTTCATTCGATTGAGTGAGCGCAAGTATGTCGACTTCCCGGAGCCGCTTGAACCGATCAATGCAGTGATTTTATAGCGTTCAAACGGCAGCGAAACGCCATGAATGGCTTCATTATCACCATAAAAGACATGCAGATCTTCCGTTTCAAGCGCAATTTCCTGCCTTTCGCGATCAAATGGTCGAATATAAGTGTCATCTAATGAATACTTTTCCAGTTCTTGCATCCTCTGCCTCCACGTATTATCGCGATTATCATACCGGGTAAGCCTCATTGATACTAGAAGCCTAACCCGTTTAAGCCGCCGTCATCTTTTTAAATAGTCGATTGCCTAAATAGCGGGCGCCAACGTTGAAGACCAAAACGGCGATCACAAGTACGGCACTAGCTCCGGCAGAAACAGCAACGGCATCAGGTTGAATGCCTTCAGAGTTGATTTTCCAAATATGCACCGCCAACGTTTCGGCCGGTCGAAATGGGTTTAGGGGACTCGCAATATTAGCCGGATTCCAGTTGGTGAAATCCAGCGCCGGGGCACTTTGGCCAGCAGTGTAAATTAGCGCCGCCGCCTCGCCAAAAACCCGTCCGGCACCTAGAATCATCCCGGTAATAATCCCCGGCAATGCCTCAGGGATGACAACATGTAAAACCGTCTCCCAGCGCGATAGGCCAAGCGCTAAGCCGGCCTCACGCTGTTCAAAGCCAACGCCGCGTAATGAATCTTCAACATTTCGCGTCAGCAACGGGAGGTTGAAGACGGTCAATGCCAAGGCCCCGGATAAAATCGAGAACCCGAATTTGAATTGTAAAACGAAAATCAGAAAACCGAACAGTCCAACAACCACAGACGGTAAGGAACTTAGAATTTCAATCGAAGTCCGAATAACATCCGTCAACCAATTCTTTTTGGCATACTCGCTGAGGTAAATGCCTGCCCCTAACGAAATCGGTGTTGAAATCAGCATCGCAAGGACTAAAAGATAAAACGAGTTGAACAATTGAATGCCAATGCCGCCTCCAGCTTCAAAGCTTTGTGCTGGACTCGTGAGAAAATGCCAGGAAATATGCGGTACCCCTTTAAAAAGAATGTACCCGAGGAGACTGGCCAAAATAACAATGATAATCCCTGAAACAATGTACAGAACCGTTGTGGCAATTTTATCAACAACTTTTGGATTCATTTGTTCAGCTCCCCTTTCTTCCCGATCCAACGAATCAACAGGTTAAAGGCTAATGACATCAGCAACAGCAGCAATGCCAAGGACCATAAAGCGTTATTTTCCAGCGAACCCATGACTGTATTACCAATACCGCTCGTCAAAACAGAAGTCAACGTCGAAGCTGGCGAAACAAGGTTCTTTGGCAACAAAGCCGCATTCCCAATGACCATTTGAACCGCCAACGCTTCACCAAAAGCGCGCGCCATCCCAAAAACAATACCGGTCAAAATGCCGGGAATTGCCGCACGCAGCACCACGCGATAAGTCGTCTGCCACCGAGTAGCACCTAGCGCCAATGAAGCCTCGCGATAATGGCATGGGACAGCTTTTAACGCATCGACGGTCATGGATGTTACGGTCGGCAGGATCATGACAAACAAAACAAAAGTCCCGGCTAAGATCCCAAAGCCAGTACCGCCAAAGATATGGCGAATGAAAGGTACAATGACGGACAAGCCGATGAAGCCATAAACCACAGATGGAATCCCGACGAGCAGCTCAATAACCGGCTGTAACACTTTTTGCCCCCACTTGTGGGAAATCTCGGTCATGAAAATGCCGGCGCCAACCGCAAATGGCGTTGCAACGATTGCCGATAAAAAAGTCACGCCGAAAGACCCGACAATCATCGGTAACGCGCCAACTTCCGGATTCCCATGGGCATCTTTAATTGATGGGTTCCACACACTCTTACTCAAAAACGACCATAAATTAATCTTATTTTGAAAGAATGTTGCTAATCCTTTTGAGGCGACAAAGAAAAATATTGCCACCACTACAAGTACAATCAGACTGATACAAATCAGGCTAATCGTTTTGCCGCGCCGCTCTAACTTTGATGAGCGCGATTTTTTTAGCATCGCTTCTCGAATTGGATCCATCATAACCTCCTAAAACCTCACCGCAACTAGCCATTGTCCTGGCCGCATCTGCCTTCATTGATCTGCTAGGTTGCCTGAACCTAACTGCCCACACTGACTTGTTTCATCAATCCGTGAGCCGAAAAAGCTTTTAGACGCTAGACTCGCTTATGGACGACTAATCTGGCCACTGGCGTTACGCACTACTTTCATTTTAGCCATCGGAATGTAGCCCATTTTTTGGACCAGTTTCTTCTGAATGGCCGGTGACATCATGTAAGTCAAAAATCGTTTGGTCAAACCACTTGGCCGACCTTTTGTATACATATGTTCGTACGACCAGATATGCCAGCGATTCGTTGCCACGTTACTATCAGTTGGTGCAACGCCGTCTACAGACAAGCTGCGGACGGTTTTATCAACGTAAGAAAAAGCGACGTAAGAAATTGCCCCTGGCGTACTGCCAACGATTTGTCGCACCATCCCGGTGGAATCCTGTTCCTGAGCGGCAATCGGTTGCTTGCCTTCAAGCGCCCATTTTTCAAAAGTCGCGCGGGTCCCTGAACCTTGTGCGCGGTTGACAAGGACAATCGGCACATTCTTGCCACCTAACTGTTTCCAGTTGGTGATCTGACCAAGAAAGATCTGTTGCAACTGCGTCATTGACACATTTTTCACGCCGACTTTTGGATTAACAATCGGCGCAATCCCGACAACGGCCACTTTATGGTCCACCAAGGCGTTGGCTTTAATGCCAGGTTTTTCTTCAGCAAAAAGATCCGAATTACCGATATCAACCGCCCCTTGCTGGATCTGGCTTAATCCGGTACCGCTCCCGCCACCTTGGACGTTGATAAACACGCCGAGATTTTCCGTCTGATATTGTTCGCCCGCCGCTTCAACCAAAGGCTGCAAGGCACTTGATCCAACTGCGGTGATTGATTCACCCGACTGTTTCGAACTATGACTGCTGCCACATGCACTTGCTAACAGCGCCAAAAATACGATCGAAAACAGGGTCACAATTTTTTTCACACGAAATCCTCCATTTCAAGCTCCAATCATCTTAACAGTTGCGTGTAAATGTTCATGTCGTTGAATGTAAAGGTTCTGTAAATATCTCATCAATCTTGCTGCTGGCGCTTGCTGACCGGCAATGTCACGGTAAAGGTCGATCCAACCCCGACTTGACTCGAAACGGCAACCTGACCATCCATACTTTTCACCAGCTCACTAACGATTGCCAGACCCAAACCAGTACCGCCATTGTGACGACTGCGCGCTTTATCAACCCGATAGAAGCGTTCAAAAATCCGTGCCTGCTCTGTCTCGGGAATCCCAATACCGGTATCAGCGACCGCCAATGACAAGTGCCCTTCGACTACTTGGGCCGTGATCGTCACATGTCCGGCTAATCGATTATAAAACACGGCATTGTTCAAAAGATTCCGCACAATCTGAGTTAACTTGCGCTCATCGGTCACAACCTGTAAGTCTGGTGCAATTGCCACCTCCACCCGAATCTGCTTGTCTTTAATCACTTTAGCTAAATTACGCAATGCATCGTCGACTAACTTCTTAAGTGGTACTTGTGCCTGCACCGTTTGATTCGATTCGGGCCGGCTCAACGTTAGAATATCATTGATGAGCTGGGTCAGTCGCTTACTTTCATCGAAAATAATCTTCAAAAACTTATCTAGCGTCGCCGGATCATTTTTAGCCCCGCTTAATAGTGTCTCGGCAAACCCGGAAATAGCAGTCACCGGCGTCTTTAGCTCATGACTCACATTGCCAACAAAATCGAGCTGCATTTTCTCGACTTGGCGCAAATACGTGACATCGTACAAAATAACCAACACCTGGAGACGACTAGTTCCTTGGTTTAAAGGAATGACACTGGCATCAACCGACTTTTGGGTTGCCAGGACGGTCAACTCCTGATGATGAGTCTTTTCATGGCGAAAAGTGTGCTCAATCATCCGGGCCAACGCATAAGTCTTAACATCGTCCAGATAATTGTGCCGCGGCTGCAGAATCTGATGGCCCAAAAGCTGGGACATGGCATGATTATGCAAAATGACATCCTTATTGGTATCAATCAACATGACGCCTAGTGGCAAATTATCAATCAGACGATCAAAACTGGACTGCCGTACTGCGACTTTCTCACGTAAATGGGTTTGTTCCGCAGCTAAGGCATTAATTCGCCGTGCCACAGGCGTAAACGGCGACTGTGGCGGCAGAATCACAGGCTCGGGCTCTTTTTTCTGGCGAATCCGATCCAAGTTGTGGCTCATGACCCGAATGGCTTCTTGATACTGATGCTCCGAGCGAAAAAGCCAAGCCAGAATTAAAGCAATCAGGACCGCAAATGTCAGCGTCAAAATCCAAAATTGCTCAGGCGCCGTTGTCCAAACGCTGGACTTATAGCGACTAATGGCAACCCAGTGTCCCCGGTGACGAAACAGATATGCCTGTTCAGCTCGCCCAAGAACATTAACCGTTGTCACAAATGGTTCGCGATGATTGCCACGTAAGGCATCGGCCATCACTTTTTGTCGGGTGGTTTTGGGATTATCCGGAACAACCGTAATAAAAGCGGCTTCGGACTTTGCCAGCGCTTGCGGATCAACGCCATCCTTAGCAGAGGCTGCATAGGTTCTGGCTACGCGCCTCAAATCGCGTGCCTGCTGATGTACGATTTGTTGATTGACCGTCGTGACGAGTACAAAAAAGCCTGCTAACGAGAGCAGACTAATAACCAGTACACGGCGTAAAATCCGTTTATTCATGTGGCGCCTCCATTTGATAACCGAATCCCCGCACCGTCTTTAAGTAATCCGGATGTTTAGGATCTGTTTCGATTTTATCCCGCAAATGGCTGACCTGAATATCGACCATCCGTGTTTCCGCCGGGTAATCGAAGCCCCAAACCCCATTAAGCAAGGCATCGCGTGATAGCGTTTTGCCAACTCGTTGAGCAAAATAAACCAATAGTTCAAATTCCTTAGGGGTCAATTGCAGTCGGTGTCCGGCTTTGCTAGCTTTATAATTTTCAGGATCAATCGTAATTTGACCAACCGTAATTTGATTGGCATTACCGGGAAGTGGCGCTTGTGGTTGACTTTGACTACGCCGTTCGATGGCTTTAATTCGGGCAATAATTTCCCGCGGCGAAAACGGTTTGGTCACATAATCATCGGCACCAAGCTCAAGTCCGACGATCTTATCGGTTTCGTTGTCTTTGGCCGTCAGAATCATGATTGGCGTTTGAATCTTTTCTTCACGAATCTTACGGGTGACATCCAGTCCACTCAAACTCGGCAACATGAGATCGAGAATAATAAAATCAAACGGCTCGCTACGTACTTTATCTAAAGCCTCCTGACCATCCGTTGCCGTTTCAACCTGATAGTGTTCAGCCTCTAAATTGTATTGCAGCAAGGTTAAGATGGCTGGTTCATCATCAACAATCAAGATCTTCTTCATGCTGTCTCCTCCGGGAATAAAATCATACCAAGTTCATGGGGTGCACCGGCAAAAATTGCGGTTTCGGCTAGCCGTATCTCGCCATCTGCCTGTTGAAGCCGTAAGCGGCAATAAGTGGGTTCCTTTTGAATTGCGTTATAAAGTTCAGCGGCATTGTTGACGGCAATATGATTGCAGGTTAAGACCCGATCACCCGGCTGCAAATCCATTTGTGCAGCTGGTGTCTGTGGGACAACCCCGATGACAACCACCCCGTGATTGGTTTGTGTCACGTTTAAATGTACTTGATGTGCTTGCCAAATTAAGCCGGCACCGAGTATCAAACTCACCAACACAGGTATTAAGGCGATTACCATCACAGGTATGGTAAGGATCCGACCCACCAGTCCAAAGACGATCAAACCGCCACCGGCAACTGCAAACCATGGCCAACTTCGGCGCAAATACGGTTGAACGCGATCACGCTGCGTGGTAAATGCCGCGCCTAAGACCAGTGGAAGCCCAACCGCAACAAAAGTGTCCGTTGCGATTGATAAGAGCGGCAATCCCGCAACTTGGTCAACACTCACCGGTAAGAACAAAGGCACCCAGTAAAACTGTCGCAATCGAAACGCAACCTGTTGACGTTGACGTCGATCCTGCAAAATAACCGGGGACTCAATTTGAGTGCCCCGATTTAACCGCGCGATCAAGGCTTGCGCTAACCACAACACACCAACTAAAACGGCTAAATCAGCACTCATTTGGCTCGTTGTCGGCCGCAGCAATTCAACTAAGCCCGCTAATCCTAGCCACCATGGACTGAACCGCCAGCCAGAAAAGATTAGCCCGACCAGCGTTAAGCCACTTAATGCTAATAATGCGGGCAAACTAACTTGTAAGCGCGCAACCAACATCAGTGCCGAGATAACGATGCCTAGCAAAATACCGACCCAAAAGAATGGGGCAATTTCGCTATGTCGGGGATGAATCGCCCGCAAGTACTGATGGCGTTCGCGGCTTGTCCGGCTAACCGCATACAAAATCGTCAACCCTAAAGCAAGCCAGAATACGGCACCAATCGGGCTGATAAGTAAGGCAATGATCACTGCCATCGGTAACCCTCCAATATTCACTGTGACCAGTATAGCAGAAATTAACGACCGCTTCCTACAAGGTTTTGGGCTCATCAAACAGAAAATGCCGAAAAACGGCCATTTTTGTCCCATCGATTAACACGTATGAGTTATTTTCGACATAAGCTTGCGTATTCAAAACATCGTACTGACATTCATTAAAACCGCCCACCAAAAAAGGACTGCCCGGAAAAGAGCAATCCTTTCACATTGAGTCGATAGCAGCAACTCAAATGTTCAATTTTGAAATTAAAACTTAAGAAAACGCCGCATGGAGATAACTGATCCCAGTGCCCCGATGACAATGCCAATCCCGGCTAACATCAAGTCAAGCCAGAACAAGAACGGCATGTTGGCATAAAGCGTATAACCACTGGCTCCGTTTGCATAAGTGAAGCTCCGATAGACAATCGCATAACCGACATCCACAATAATAATCGGTAATACTGCCCCAAACAAACCGGTCCAGGCACCTTCAAGCAAGAAAGGCCACCGAATGTAGGAATTGGTTGCCCCCACCAGTCGCATAATCCGAATTTCGTCGGAACGTGACAAAATGGTAATTCGAATCGTGTTATTAATCAGGAACACGGCAACAAACAAAAGCAGAATCGTGAAAGCAAGCCCCCATTTCTGGGCTACATCCACAGAATTAAAGAGTTTCTTTGCCGTTCGCCCGCCATAGCTTGCATCAACCACATGATCCAGTTTCTGTGCTTCTTTTGACACGCTAATGGTGGCCTTAGGACTATTCGTCTTAACCATGAACACATCGCTTAATGGGTTTTGGTCCCCGGAGAACATCCGCCACTGCGAACCATAACCCCCGATGATTGTATCCAATTCTTGTTGACGTGAACGGTAAGTGACCTTGTTGACATGATCCAGCTTTTTAAGTTTGTCTTTAAGGTCATCACGTTGTTTGGTAGTTGTTTTTTTATCAATATAAACCCGCACCTGAACATCATTTTCAACTTGTTGTGAAATGTGGTGCAGGTTGAAAATCAAGGCCATAAAAATACCGACCAGCAGTAATGTGACGGTGACTGCACTAACCGCTGCAACCGACATCCAGCCGTTACGCCGCAAACTGCGCAGGGAATCTTTAACATGGCGGAAAAAGACCTTACTCTTCATTGCCGTATGTGCCTCCTTCTTCGTCACGCACTAAGCGACCCCCGGCAATTTCGAGTAGCCGGTGTTGACGTTCATTCACAATATCCTTGTTATGGGTTGCCATGATCACCGTTGTTCCATTTGCATTGATACGTTCAAGAATATCAACAATTTCATCGGAGGTTTGCGGATCAAGGTTCCCAGTCGGTTCGTCAGCAATCAACACTTTAGGCTTGTTGACAATTGCACGCGCTACTGACACCCGCTGCTGTTCACCACCGGATAATTCATCAGGAAAACGCCGCAATTTCTGTTCCAAGCCAACGAGTCCTAATACTTCGAGCACGCGGTCTTTAATTTTATCGTCCGGCGCTTCAATGACTTGCATCGCATAAGCCACATTCTCGTACACCGTCAAGCGTGGTAAAAGTTTGAAATCCTGAAAGACGATCCCGATGTGACGACGCAAAAATGGCACCTGCGACGGCTTCATGGTTGAAAAATCAAAATCATCAATTTTAATACTACCGCTGGACGGCTTTAATTCATGATACAGCATTTTAACGAACGTTGATTTCCCGGCACCACTAGGACCGATGACGTAAACAAACTCACCATCCTGGATTTTAAGATTCAAATCCTTAATGGCAGTGACGCCGTTAGCATACTGTTTCGTCACGTTTTCCATTTGAATCATGCATTTTGCTCCTTTTTCTAAGCTAGGATTAGTATAACAGCCGATTAAGTCAGCAAGATTTCAGGCAGGTTACAGTTTAATCAGGATTTTTCTGGGCGAGCTCCCATTGCAAGTATGCATTGATAAATGGATTAAGATCGCCATCCATCACTGCCTGCCCATTACCGGTTTCGTAATTCGTTCGGTGATCCTTGACCATCGTGTACGGGTGGAAAACGTAAGACCGAATCTGTGAACCAAAAGCAACATCTTTTTGCTCGCCTTGAATGGCTTTGGCTTTGGCCTTTTTGGCTTCCTCTTCACGCTGATACAACTTGGCCTTCAACATCGCCATTGCCGTGGCCTTGTTCTGAAATTGTGATCGTTGTGCCTGACTGGAAGTGACAATCCCGGTCGGCAGATGAATCAGCCGAACCGCACTGGAAGTCTTGTTGATATGCTGACCACCAGCACCACTGGACCGAAAGACTTCCATTTTGATATCCTCTGGGCGAATATCGACTTCAATTGAATTATCAAGCTCCGGCATCACATCAACCGAGGCAAAACTGGTATGACGGCGGCCGGCGGAATCAAATGGCGAAATGCGGACGAGGCGATGGACGCCTTTTTCACTTTTCAATAAGCCATATGCGTTTTCACCGTTGATCAAAAGCGTCACACTTTTGATGCCGGCTTCATCACCAGGTTGGTAATCAGCAACTTCAACCTTGAAGCCATTCTGGTCGGCCCAGCGCTGATACATCCGCATCAACATCGAACCCCAGTCTTGTGATTCCGTACCACCTGCACCGGGATGAATTTCGAGAATTGCATTATTGTGGTCATATGGCCCATTTAAAAGCAACTGCATCTCATACTGATCAAGTTTTTCCTGCAGATCTTTAAGCTTGGTCTCTTCTTCGTGTTGCAAATCCGGATCGGGTTCGTCTTGTAACAACTCCAATCCGGCCTCAAGATCTTCCAGTTCATTTTCAAGTGCGTAAAAGCGATCGTGTTTTTCTTTGAGTTTATTGTTGGCATCGATCACTTTTTGTGCTGCTTCCGAATCATCCCAAAAGCCCGGTTCCGCCATTCTACCTTCATTTTCACTAATGCGTTCATTCAGCGCATCGAGGTCAAAGAGACCCCCTGAATTGATTTATTTTGGTTCGCATGGCGGCCAAGGTGTTACGCATGACACTGAGTTCCATGATAATTGCTCCTCTTTTTTAAGTTGATTCTAGTGATGACTGGGTTGCCTCAATCCCACATTTAGCTTCTGCTTCTGTTATCCTCAAAACACCCCAGTACCGCAAATTTGAGCTTGCAGTGCCGGGGCGCCGGTTCACCATTAACGGCGAATATTTTGCCGAATTTCGGCTTTCATGAACAGTCGGGTCACATCATCATCAATTGACGCAATCATTTCCTCAAACATCCGGTAGCCTTCTTCTTGATATTCGACTAGCGGATTCATCTGCCCATAACCACGCAAACCAATAGACTGGCGTAGTTGATCCATGGCGTCAATGTGATCCGTCCAAGCTGAGTCAACAACGCGTAAGATGACCACTTTTTCGAATTCTAGCATCTGCGCGTCATCGCCAAGTTGCTTGTTTTTATGCTGGAAGTTATTTTCAGCCATATCCGCCAGTAAACCGATGAGCTCATCTTGCGACTTGCCATCAAGTTCGCTGCGCTTGAATTTCTCCGGATCGGCCATGTTTGCGGTGATCCAAGCATACAACGCATCAAGATTCCAATCCTTTTGATCGCCTTGGGTATGCGTTTGAACGATGCGGGTGATGGTTCGATTAATCATCGCCATCAAAACGGGCTTGAGGGTCTCGTCTTCATTGATAATCTGCTGACGCTGCTTATAGATGACTTCACGCTGTTCACGCATCACATCATCATACTGCAGCGTGTTTTTACGTGTGTCGTAGTTATTCCCTTCGACACGCTTCTGCGCTGATTCAACCTGCCGTGAGATCATTCGACTTTGAATGACCTGATCGTCATCGGCAACCTTGAACCGATCCAGCATTGCTTTAATCCGCTCAGAGCCAAACCGTTTCATCAAGTCATCTTCTAGACTCAGGTAAAATTGGGTAGAACCCGGATCACCTTGACGACCGGAACGGCCACGTAATTGATTATCAATTCGGCGACTCTCATGCCGCTCAGTCCCAATAACAGCCAAACCGCCTAACTCGGTGACACCAGGGCCTAATTTAATATCCGTCCCACGACCAGCCATGTTGGTCGCAATTGTCACGGCGCCTCGTTGCCCGGCATTCATGATGATTTCCGCTTCTTTAAAGTGGTTCTTCGCATTCAAAACCGTGTGCGGGATCTTTTCATCATCTAATTGCTTACTCAGGCGTTCACTCGACTCAATCGCAACCGTCCCAACCAGAATCGGCTGTCCTTTTTTATGGCGTTTTTTGATATCGTCAACAACCGCATTGAATTTAGCATCCAAAGTCGGGTACAAAACATCCGGTGAGTCAACCCGGATAACCGGTTTATTGGTTGGAACCGAAATAACTTCCATATTATAGATTTCGCGGAACTCTTCTTGCTCCGTTTTAGCGGTCCCAGTCATCCCTGCCAGCTTGGTGTACATCCGGAAGAAGTTTTGATAAGTGATGTTAGCCATCGTCTTATTTTCATCCTGGATTTGTACCCCTTCTTTGGCTTCAATTGCCTGATGCAAGCCATCGGAATAGCGCCGGCCTTCCATTGCCCGACCGGTAAATTGATCGACAATCAGCACTTCGCCGTTAGACACCATATAGTCGATATCTTTAAGCATAATGTAATTTGCCCGCAATGCTTGGTCGATATGGTGGGTTAAAGCCGTATTTTCGGTATCGTATAGGTTATCCAAGCCAAAATTCTTTTCGGCTTTGCGAATGCCGCTTTCAGTGAGCGAAATGGTCTTCGTTGGCCAGTCAATCTTGTAATCAGTATCGGCTTTAAGCGTCTTAACGAAGCGGTCCGCCCGAATATAAAGGCCGGTTGTCTTTTCTGCGCCACCGGAAATAATCAAAGGCGTCCGGGCCTCATCAATGAGAATCGAATCAACTTCATCAACAATTGCAAAATTCAGTGGCCGTTGTACCATCTGTTCCTTATAAACCACCATGTTGTCTCGCAAATAGTCAAAGCCGAGTTCACTATTGGTGGAATAAGTGATATCGCAATTATAGGCTTCGCGTTTTTCGTCACTGTTCTTGGAGTTAAGATTCAACCCGACGCTGAGACCGAGCCAATTGTACAACTCGCCCATTTCCGTTGCATCACGCGTGGACAAGTACTCGTTAACGGTAACCACGTGGACACCTTTACCAGTCAAGGCATTCAAATAAACGGGCATGGTTGCCGTCAAAGTTTTACCTTCACCGGTTTTCATTTCCGCAATATTGCCTTCATGTAAAACGATCCCGCCAATAATTTGAACCCGAAACGGGAATAACCCTAAAACTCGTTTAGCCCCTTCACGCGCGGTGGCAAAAGCTTCCGGTAAAATATCGTCTAACGTTGCCCCTGCTGCAAGGCGATCCTTGAATTTTTGGGTATTTGCTTTTAATTGATCATCTGATAATGCTGCATATTCATCTTCATAGCGCTGAACTTGATCAGCGATTTTGCCGAGGCGACCGATTTCTCGCTTATCGCTTTCGACCCATTTTCTAAGAATATTGGCCATTAATGGATTCCTCTCTGTCGAAACCTCGTAGAACTAACACTACTTTAATCATTCTAACATTTATACATCTTAACATTTATACATTCTAACATCTTAACATTTTAAAGGGGAGATTGAAAATAACTTGGTGAGCGTGAGCCAGCCCGGTTAGAAACCGGAGCATAAGCGGCCTTGGGCGTGATGACCCGGGTTTGGTCATTGCGCCCAAGGTCCTTATGTGCAGGTTTCTGGGCTGGCGAACGCGTTATGGGCATAAACCAGAACATTAGCGTCCTTGAACGTGATAACCACACTTTGGCCATTGCGTCTGAGGTCCTTACACGCAGACTTCTGCGCCGGGGAGCGCGTTATGAGCGTAAGCCAGAACATAAGTAGCCTTAAGCGTGATGGCCCGCTCTTGGCCAATTGCGACCAAGATCCTTAAATGCAGATCCCCGCGTCAAAAATCACATTAATTGCCACACTTCTCATAAACTGCAATAGCCACACGCATCGTTTTATAGGCATGATGGAGCTGACAGGCAAATAAAAAGCAAGCCCGCCGATAAGCAGCAGCCTTGCCTCTCTTTTAAGAAAATCGCTATTATTCGTTCGTTTCAATCAAGCCATAACGGCCATCACGACGCTTGTAAACAATGCTCGTGCCATTTGTATCTGCATCTTCGAAGATAAAGAAGTTGTGGCCCAGCATATCCATCTGTAAAATGGCTTCCTGTGAATCCATTGGTTTTAACGAAACGCGTTTTGTTCGCACAACCTTCAGATTATCATCATCTTCGGCCGGTTTCGGTTCAGCCGGTGCATTGCTATCGATGTCAATCTGACCAAAGCCTTTTTCACGTGACTTGCGATTAATCTTGGTTTTGAACTTACGCACCTGCCGCTCCAGCTTGTCAGTAACAAGATCAATGCTGGCGTACAGATCCGGACTGGTTTCTTCCGCACGCAGGGTCAAGAACGACAGCGGGATCGTCACTTCTACTTTTGCGGTCTTATCTGGGTAAACCTTCAAATTGACGTGCGCTGTCGCAGTAACTGAACCACCAAAGAACTTGTTCAGTTTGCTAATCCGCTTCTCCACGTAATTTCTGATGGCTTCGGTGACTTCGATGTTTTCGCCACGAACATTGTATGTGAGCATAAAACTTCTCCCCTTTCCTGCGTGTAGGCAAACGCTTACACGCTGATTGGCTGGGGTAAAACCCTTCCAATCTCCACCTTCATTATACCCGAATGTTACCACCAGACACAACAAAAGCCACATTTCACCGAATTAATGTAAACGCCTGGATAGTCCCCTTGAAACCGGCAGCCACTAAAGCATCCCGCGCGTGGTACAACGTCCGCCCTGTCGTATACAAATCATCAAGCAATGTTATCTGACGCACGCGGTTTAAGGTTTTGGCTGAAACGAGCACCCGAAAACTTTGTGGCGTCTTCAGCCGTTCTCGGCGGGTCTTTTGAGCTTGTGGTCGCGCTGTTGCCGACTTTTGGAGCCAGTTTTGTAATGGCAGGCAACCAAATAATCCTAAAATCGGATCAAACCCGCGCCATTCATAATGTTTAGCTTCGCTTGGAATGGGGACCAACGCTTCTGCATGTCGCAGACGCTCGGCAATCAAATCCTGAAAAGCTACATGCAGCCGATAGTCACCCAGTCCTTTATATTGGTAAATCCACGCCTTCATTTTTGCGTCATACACAAATAAGGCCCGGTTATTTAAAAGCGGCCCATGCTTCGCCCATTTTCGACAGTCCAAACACGGCTCCGCGGCTACCTGCATTCGCCCGCAGCCGGAGCAGGTTATACCGGTAATGAAACTAAATTGGCTCAAGCAACTGTGACATAACCTCGGCGCTAGCAATGGACCACGGGAAAATAACGTTGTCAGCTTCAAGCCGCGATCTGTCGGGCGGGTACAACCAATACAGCGCATCGTCTTCACCTGCCATTCATCATCACAATTTGGCGTCTGGCTGCCAACATCGCAAGGGTATAACGATCGGAAAAGAAGACAACCGGATCGTCCGGACTATCCGCTGCCCGACCAGCTCGACCGGCAATTTGAATTAAAGCTGATGCCGAAAACTCGGGATCTGCCGCTGCTAGCACTGCAACCGCACAGCGAGGGACGGTAACGCCTCTTTCCAGAATTGTTGTCGTCACTAAAACCTCCAATTGTCCTTGTCGAAATGCTGTAACCTTTTCCGCCCGCTGCGCATCAGTACTCGCAACACCAGCCGCCTTTAGCCCTATTTGGCGCAACTTACCGGCAAGTTGTTCTGCCCAACTAATCTTCGGCACAAACAACAGACAGACTCTTTTAGTCGCTAGCACTTGCTGCACCCACATAATGACTGCTTTGGGAAGCGAATGGGGCACATGCCGTAAGTTCACTAATTGAATCCGAGGAACCGGTAATGGATGCCCGTGAAAACGGCGAAAAAGTCGACTAACCCCAAGCCGCCCCCGCCGAATTGCCTGTTTTAATTGACGATCAGGAGTGGCAGTCAAATAAGCAACCGAGCCGCGGCGTGCCTGCCTCACTGCTTGATGTAACATTGGTGTTCCGCGCATAGGAAACGCGTCAACTTCATCTACGACAATTAAGTCAAATGCCCGATAAAAGCGTAATAATTGATGAACCGTTGCTAAGAGCAAATCACTATCCGTTTGATCAAAATGCCCACCATAACGCACGGAAATGGGTGTGGTTGCAAATGCCGTTCGAAATCGTGGTGCCAGTTCCCGAATCACGTCAATTCGTGGTGAAACAATGGCCACCCGCTTTTGCTGCTGGATCAGCTGGGCAATAGTCGGAAAAAGCATTTCAGTCTTCCCCGCCCCGGTAACCGCCCAAATCAAATGTTCACGACCTGCTGCGACACTCGCCTGTAATGCATCCGATGCCGCCTGTTGATCAGGTGTTAGTAAACCATGCCAGGTTAATTGACCATCACCAACCGGCAGATGCGCCTGTTCAAACCGATAAAGATGATCGGCATTGGTCAGTCGTCCTAAAGCAACACACTCCGGACAATAAATTCGGCCATCTGGCAGTGCAACAGGTCTTCGGCTGCAACATCGCTGACATTGCCACTGATGATGGTCTTTTACCAATGCCGGCACAACAGTTGCGTGTGATATATTAGAGACAGCTAAACGCGCCAGTTCACGCTGTGTGAGTTGGGCACCTGCCAGATCCATTTTCATCACCTCAAAAGGAGATTACGCATAATGAAGCCATATCTCACCATAAAAGAATCCGGAAATTACACTCAAATCATTAAAAAGTCTCGTTTCATCACCCACCTCGCTCGTATTCATGATGAAGACGAGGCAAAGGCTATTATTGATCGCATCAGCCACGAGCATGCCAAAGCAAATCACAATGTCTTTGCTTACGTGCTCGGTAACGAAAACCAAATCCAGCGGGCCAGCGATAACGGCGAACCATCCGGAACTGCTGGCTCCCCGACACTTGAAGGCCTCTTGCAACATGAACTTCGCGATACACTCGCCGTGACGACGCGTTATTTTGGCGGGATCAAGCTTGGTGCCGGCGGTCTGATTCGCGCTTATGCCGGCAATGTCAACGCCGCAATTGAAACAATTGGCATTGTAGCCCGAATTAAGCAAAAGGCTGTTACTTTTCAGATTCCATATGCGGATCTTAATCCACTGCAGCATTTTTTAGAAACGCACAACCTCACAATCGCAACCATTGATTATGGCGTAGCAGTGACACTGACGTTACATCTTGATGCTGACCAGTTAGACAAGAACCTCGCCTTAATCAAGGATTTCCTACACGGCCAATTTGACCCACAGATCGGTACAAGTCAGTATCGTGAGGTCCCATATGCCACGTCAGAAGTTCACAAGCCTTAAAAACGCAAAAAGATCCGCAAGCTCAATTACCGCTTGCGGATCTTTTTGGTTTACATATAGTGCCCTTTAATAAGGCCTAACTGCAAACTTATTTAGCATATTCAACGGTTCGGGTTTCTCGAATGACTGTAACCTTGATGTGACCCGGATACTCTAATTCTTTTTCAATTTCATTGCGAATGTCGCGAGCCAAAATGACACTCTGATCATCAGAAAGTTTTTCTGGCTGAACGATCACCCGTACTTCACGACCGGCCTGGATCGCGAAACTATGGTCAACGCCAGCATGACTGTTGGCAATAGCCTCCAATTTCTCTAAGCGATGCAGGTAATTTTCAAGTGATTCCGACCGCGCGCCTGGACGAGCGGCGGAAATAGCATCAGCGGCGGCGACTAGTACCGAAATGACACTAGTTGGTTCAACGTCACCATGATGGGACGCAATGGCATTAATCACCGTCTTTGGTTCTTTGTACTTTGTTGCTAGCTCGACCCCAATTTCAACGTGGGATCCATCGACTTCATGATCGAGCGCCTTACCAATATCATGTAATAACCCCGCGCGTTTTGCTAAGGTAACATCTTCTCCTAATTCAGCAGCCATCACACCGGCCAGCTTTGCAACCTGAATCGAATGATCCAGAACATTCTGACCGTAACTCGTACGAAAATGCAAGCGACCCAAAATCTTAATCAAGTCAGGGTGCATGTTATGAATACCCACATCAAAAATAGCTTGTTCGCCGATTTCACGAATGCGGTCATCCATCTCTTTGCGTGCCTTATCAACCATTTCTTCAATGCGGGCCGGATGAATTCGGCCATCTTGAATGAGCTTCTCCAACGCGATTCGCGCGATTTCCCGTCGAATCGGATCAAATCCGCTCAAAACAACGGCTTGCGGGGTATCGTCAATAATTAAGTCAATCCCCGTCAAAGTCTCAAGTGTCCGGATATTTCGACCTTCACGACCGATAATTCGGCCTTTCATGTCGTCATTTGGTAAATTAACAACCGTAACCGTTGTCTCGGCAACGATATCTGAAGCACTGCGCTGAATTGCATCCGCAATCAGTACCTTGGCTTTCTTATCTGCGGCCTCCTTTGCTTCATCTTCGCTTTCTTTAATCATCACGGCGCGTTCATGCGTCAATTCTGATTGTGTCTGGTCAAGGATCTGAGTCCGAGCCTGCTCATGGCTTAGCTCGGCAATTCGTTCGAGTTCTGTCTGTTGTTTGCTGATTTCAGAAGAGATAGCTTGTTCACGTTCATCTAACTGTTGCTGCCGCTTGTTCAAATTTGCTTCCCGGTCAGCAAGACTCTGCTCTTTACGATCAAGCGTGTCATCACGCCGATCAAGAGTATCTTCTCGCTGGTTCAGTCGATGTTCTGACTTCTGGACTTCCGCCCGCCGATCTTTCAATTCGTCTTCAAGTTGGGTTCGATAGCGATGATTCTCATCTTTTGCTTCTAGCAGTTTCTCTTTTTTTAAAGTCGCTGCTTCTTTTTTAGCGGCCTCAATGATACCTTCTGCTGTCTGCGTCGCTCGATCCAAACTGTTCTGGTGGAGCTTCTTTTGAAGTGCAAATCCGATCAATAAACCGACCGCTAAAGCGATGACTGCTGCGAGGGTTATTGAGACCAGTGTTACTGAACTCATCATTTCACCTCCGCATCATCTAAGCGATTCAATCATCAAGTTGATCAAAATCTTTGATGCTTTTTTTAAATTATTACACCTCTATTAGTTTACGTGCTGGCCTGCAAGGTGTCAACTGGAGGCAAATTTAGTGAGCGCGAACCGGCGCGCTTAGAAGTCGGAGTGTAAGTGGCCTCAGGCGTAATGGCCGCACTTTGGCCATTGCGACTGAGGTCCTTACACGCAGACTTCTGCGCCGGGGAGCGCGTTATGGGCGTAAGCCAGAACATAAGTGGCCTTGGGCGTGATGACCGGTCTTTGGTCATTGCGACCAAGGTCCTTATGTGCAGGTTTCTGGGCTGGCGAGCGCGTTATGGGCGTAAGCCAGAACATAAGCGGCCTCAGGCGTAATGGCTGCACTTTGGCCATTGCGCCTGAGGTCCTTACACGCAGACTTCTGCGCCGGCGAGCGCGTTATGGGCGTAAGCCAGAACATAAGTGGCCTCAGCCGTGATGGCCGGGCTTTGGTCATTGCGATCAAGGTCCTTACACTTCGATTGCCGCGACTACGAGCGCGTTATGAAAAGCGTGAGCCATTTCCACACACGATTCGCTCGCAGCACAACAAGCACCCCTTTTAACCAGTCATGATGCAGCAGATGTGGTAGTATCTGTCTCCGTGTCCGCTTGATCGATAACGTGATCCGGCGACATTCCATAAGCAAGCCGGACTTGTTTTTCAATGGTTCGGCGCAGCTCCTCATGCGTTTCAAGATAGCTTTTAGCGTGTTCACGTCCTTGACCAATGCGCTCGCCTTGGTAGGCATACCACGAACCCGCCTTTTCAATGATGTCTTTTTCAACCGCCATGTCGACAAGTTCACCGCTTTGGGAAATGCCTTGACCATACATAATATCAACAATGGCAGTCTTAAACGGCGGTGCAACTTTATTTTTAACCACTTTGATTTTGGTGCGATTGCCAATAATATCGGCACCGTTTTTGATCTGCTCAGAACGGCGCACTTCCATACGCACAGTGGCATAAAACTTCAGCGCCCGACCGCCCGGCGTAATTTCAGGATTGCCGAATACAATACCGACTTTTTCCCGGATCTGGTTGATGAACAAGGCAATTGTTTTGGTTTTATTGATCGCCCCAGACAACTTTCGTAAGGCCTGTGACATTAGCCGTGCCTGTAACCCAACGTGTGCATCACCCATGTCCCCTTCAATTTCTGCGCGCGGTACCAGAGCTGCCACTGAATCAACCACTAAAATATCAATGGCTCCCGATGCAACCAGCTCATCGGCAATTTCCAATCCTTGTTCACCGGTATCCGGCTGTGAAAGCAACAGCTCATCAATATTGACGCCAAGTGCCGCTGCATATTTGGGATCCATGGCATTTTCGGCATCAATATAAGCGGCCGTGCCACCGTGTTGCTGAACCATGGCAACTGCATGCAAGGCCACAGTCGTTTTTCCGGAACTTTCCGGACCATAGATTTCAACAATTCGTCCACGTGGCAGCCCACCAACACCAAGTGCATCATCAATTGCAAGTGATCCGCTGGAAACAGCAGAAACGCGTGTCTCCACTTTGTCCCCCATCCGCATAATGGCCCCTTTGCCAAAATTCTTCTCAATCTTCTTTAACGCCGTTGCCAATGCTTCCTGTCGTTCGGTTTCTGCCATCTCTTACCGCCTCCTGTTTAATGAGCTTGTTCCATCCACAACTATTTGCTGTTATTCGCGTAAACGCTTCAACACCATCATCATCCCCGTCATAACGGCGCGCTTGCGGACGTCATTTCGCCCACCCGGAAAATGATAAACTTGTGCTATTGGTTTCTCTCCTAACCGCGCCAAACCAATCCAGACGGTGCCGGCTGGCTGTCCTTCCAGCTTGTCAGGACCGGCAACTCCGGTAAAACTAACGGCAATGTCTGCCGCGGCTCGTTGACGAGCATGCTCTGCCATTGCTTTGGCAGTAAATTCACTCACCACACCATGTTCTGCTAGCTGACGGGCATCGATATTTAAAAATGCAGCTTTTGTCGCTAAAGCGTACGTAACGAAGCCGCCTTTGAAATAAGCCGAGACTCCCGGAACGTCTCCCAATGCCGCTTGAAATGCACCTGCAGTCAGGCTTTCAGCGGCACTAATTTGCTTATCACTAGCCGCCAATGCTTTGACTAATTCCTGAGCAAGACTGTTATCGTCACCGTAGCCGTAAAAGTAGCGGCCTTCACGATCCATAATGATGCCGATCATTGGCTCAAGTTTTGCCGCGGCTTCTGCTTGTGTTTTGCCACTCGCAGTTACCCGAACTGTCACCTCATGATCTTTTATATAAGTTGCAAGTGTCGGATTCGTCTGGTTGGCAATTAAATCACTTAAATCTGTCACAAGTTGCGATTCGCCGACACCAAAGAAACGCATCACGCGACTTTCCAAAACTTCTTGATGCCCGCTATATTTTGCCAGTCGTGGCAACAGTTCATGATCAACCATTGGCACAAACTCTTTAGGTGGTCCCGGCAATAAAACATAGGCGTGTTGGCGCTGCTCAACCCATGCGCCGACCGCCAACCCAACACGATTGGCCAATACGATTGCGCCTTTGGGATACATCGCTTGCAAGCGATTATTGGGTGTCATTGGACGTTGCTGTTGTTTAACCCGCGCAGCCAACTTGGCCATAGCGCCAGCGTCTTCCACCAAGGGTAAATTCAGGTGTGCGGCTAGGGTTTGCTTCGTTAAATCATCCGGTGTTGGTCCTAAACCGCCAATCAAAATAACGATATCACTGCGTTGTTCAGCCAAACTTATCGCGTCAGCCAGTCGTTTTGCGTTATCCCCAACAACCTGTTGATGATAGCTTGCAATACCTAATGTAGCCAGTTGTTTAGCCATATACGCGCCATTTGTATTTGTGATTTGTCCCATCAGAATTTCCGTTCCGATAGCAATAATTTCTGCTTGCATATTTTTCCCACCTAACAATAGAATTCGATGTTTAGCACATCTGCCCTTTAATGCATTCACTCAATATTCAAAAATTCTGCTGCCAATCTGCTGCAATCACCCAACCATTAACATAAACAATGCCTCCAAGCCCAACAAGGTTCAGTTTTATTTTACTACCCGTTCCGTTTTGCGCCGAATGACGGGCACAAAAAAACCCAAGCTATCAGCCTGGGTAAAAAAACGATATTACTGCTGTTTAGATCCAAATGAATCTGCAAAAACGCCGCGATTCTTGTAAAAATATTCCACGCCAGAATAAATCGTGAAGAACACTGCAACATAGAAAAGGATTAGCGCAAACGGAATGTTAATGTTGTTGAACCATGCGTTATTGAGCATCAAAAAGATGATCGCAAACATTTGCGTATTGGTCTTAATCTTTCCGGGCCAAGCAGCAGCCAGTACCTCTCCTTCATTAGAAAGCAATAGTCGCAATCCCGTCACCGCTAACTCACGCCATAGGATAATCGCCGTTCCCCATGCCGGAATCTGTCCAGCTGCTGTCAGGAACAAAAATGCAGTCATGACTAACAATTTATCGGCCAACGGATCGGCAAATTTTCCAAAATTGGTCACTAAATGTTTGCGCCGGGCAATCTGACCATCCGCAAAATCGGTAAGTGAAGCCACAATGAAGATGATCAAGGCGATAAACCAGCTCATGGCAACTTTTGTCCCGGCAATTGTCAGATAACCAGCTGGCCAATTGAATGCCAATAACAAAGTGAAAACAGGAATTAAGAAAATGCGAATCAGCGTCAACTTATTAGGGAGATTCATTCTTGAGAAGCCTCACTTTCACTTGTACTGCTTGTGAAGGTAATCGTCCGAACAACACTGGTACCGTTTGAAATGTCAACCTTCTTGCCATTCAACTCAATCGTTGTAGCAGTCGCATTCCCTGAGCGGACTTGGAAGGTGGACGTATTATCTGGTAATGTCACCTCTTGTGTATTTCCGGATGTCAAGGAACCCTGCCAAGTTGTCGAACCATTGACAATGACTGAAATCCAAGCGGTCGCCCCGTTTGCACCGAGTGTAAGTTTATTCCCGCTGGTCGGCAAATTCTTCAACGTAACTGCCTGAGTAGCACCATTTGCCGCAGCAACAGAAATGTCGAGCTTGTCACTCTTCTTTTTGCTTTCTTTAGATGCCTTTTCTGATGACTTGGAACTACTTGATGCAGAAGACTTGCTAGACTTCGAGGATGATGAGGTTTTTGATGATTTCGATGCCTTAGAACTACTGCGCTTGGACGAAACCGCAACACTCTCGGAATCCGCGGGAATCGTTTGTTTCGGTCCGGATTGTGAAAATAGCATCACGACATAAATGACGATGATGGCAACAATCACAAAGGCAGCAATCGCAATCTGCGGAAGATAGCGCCGCAAACGGTTAACCGGACTCGCTTCTTCGGCGCGGGTCGCCCGAGTCTTATTTTCAACTGACTGTGCAGCGTATTCTTGGGGTTGCGGTTCCGGGATATCCTGCTGAAATTGCGTCAACAATTCATCCCCGTCAAGCCCAACCGTATCGGCATATTGCTTGATAAAGGCACGCACATAAAAGTCGCCTGGCAACGCATCGAAATGACCTTCTTCGATCGCAATCAGGTAGCGTTTTTGAATTTTGGTAATTTGTTGTAGATCATCAATGGTATAGCCTTTTTCAATCCGGGCGTCCCGTAATTTTTGCCCAATTTCATCCATATGTTTTCTTCACCCGCTATTTTTTATTAACCATTTTTAGTATAGCATGAAAAACCGTCTGAAAGCCTTAAGAAATCCTTTGTTTACTACATGCGCCAGCCGCCTGTTACGTACAGTGTCTGTCCGGTTAGATAAGCCGCTTCCTCGGCAACCAGCATACTGACATAGTAACTAATATCCTGGGGGGTCGCAAACCGAGCCGCGGGAATCTCTGCCTGAACTTTGGCGAGTGTATCGGAGTCAAACATCTTTGTATTCATTTTGGTGGTGACGGCTCCGGGGGCAACAACGTTCACGGTAATGCCAAGACTGGCAACTTCTTGTGCATAAGCCTTCACAAAGGCACTTTGCGCTCCCTTGACCGTGCTATAGGCCACCTCCATCGCTGATCCGGTACCACCATAGACAGATCCAATGAAAATAACGCGTCCATGACCAGATTGTGCCAATTTACGCTCCACTTTAGTCAAAAGAACCATCGGCGTTAACAAATGGACCCGCATCAAAGTCGTCATCTCAGGGACCGTGGTTTCTTTAAAAAGATGATAATAGGTCATGCCGGCTGCAAAAATGACAGCATCAAGACTAAAAAGTTGATTTGTGAGTTCGTCTAGATGACGGTCATCCGTCAAATCATATTGTAACGGAATAAAGTCCTGATGCGGATATGCTGCTTGATAAGCCCTCATTTGATCCATCACAACTTGCTCATGCTTAAAGTAATGCAGATAAAGCGACCACCCTGCTGCCGCCAATTTTGCTGCTACCGCTTGGCCAATATCACCAGAAGCGCCAATGATTAAAGCCGATCGCATTATTTTCCCTCCGGAAGCATTGTCAAAACCGTTAAAGCTTCAGCATTAAAAAGTTTAGGAATTAACTGCTCAAGATCTTCAAACCTAATCCTGTTTAATATTTGCGGAAAATCAAACAAAGACGCTTCGCCAAAGCTTAAGGCGCTTAATTGGTTGGCAACGCCATTTAACCCATTCAGTCCGGCATAGTATTTGCCGAGTGACGCGCGTTTAATTAGCGCAACCCGATTTCTATTCAAATCAGCCTGATCCGCAGCATGTGCCAATACTTCCTTAATGGCGGCGCTTAAGCCTTGAGGATCATCGGTGTCGCCGCCAACAAGCCCATAACTAAAACTACGCTGATTCGTAAAATCAAAATCAAACGAGTCATCAATCAAACCGCGATCATACCATGCTTGATAAAGCTGCGATGAATCTCCAAACAAAACTTCCAGCAATAGGCGAATACTTAATTGATACCGCCAACCAGCAGCCGTCTGCGGAATTGCCACCTGTCCTTTAAAGCCAACCAGCGTTTTGGGACGACTGACCGGCATTTTCAACTCCCGATAAGGAATAATATCTGCTGTTTGCACGTCTGCTTCAACGCCTCGCACAATTGGCTGTCGCGTTGGAAATGTCTTTTGAGCCTGATTGGCAGCAACAAAATCAATCACATTCTCCGCATCAATATTGCCAACAATCACCAAGGTCATATTACTTGGTTGATAAAAAACGCGGTGAATGGTATAAAGCATCTCCGGCGTAATCTGAGCGATACTTGCTGCTGTCCCTGCCACGTCAACATGCGCTGGATGATTGGGGAAAAGGTTTTCCAGCAAACCAGCGTACACCCGCCAACCTGGATCATCTTGATACATTTGAATTTCCGAGCCGATAATGCCTTGCTCTTTAGCCACCGATTCCGTGGAAAAAAACGGTGCCTGCACAAAATCAAGCAAAATTTGCAGGTTCTTATTTAATTGAGTGGTCGTGGAAAATAAGAAGCTGGTTTTTGTCGCACTGGTAAACGCATTGGCTGACGCACCGGTCTCGCCGAAAAGATCAAATGCATCATGATCTTCTTTTTCAAATAACTTATGTTCCAAAAAATGGGCGATACCGGCTGGATAAGTCACCATCTGCTTGCCGTCCGGTGCAAAGCGCGTATCAATCGCACCATAATCAGTGGTCATGATCGCATAACTTTTATGATACGCCGGGCGCGGCACCACTTGCAGGCGCAAACCGTTGGGCAGCGTCGTTGTGATGAGTGTTTCATCAACATCACGGAAATATTGTGTCTTCATTCGCTGTCCTCCCCAGTCAGAAAATACGTCGCTTGCAGTTTCATCGCGGCAGCCGCTTGTTGCACTGCCTGCCGATCCACGGCCTGAATTCGGCTAGCAAAGCTTTCAAAGTCTTGCGGTGCGTCCGGCACTAACAGTCGATACAGCGCCTGATTTGTCAAAAACCGCGGACTATCATACGCTGCACGCTGATGATCCAAAATGCCATCTTTAATCGCCTGCAACCGGTCATCGGAAAAATCACCGCGCACAATGGCTGCCAGTTGCTGCTGAATCAAATCCGCAACCCGCGCCTGATCTTTGCTTTCAATCCCGGTTTGAACCAACATCAAGCCGCGAAAAGTATCCAACATGGAACTCGCATAATAAGCCAGACTGGCCTTTTCGCGAACGTTGGTGAAGAGCAATGACAAACTTGAACCGCCAAACAATTCTTCTGCCACTAAAGTAGCTGCATACTTTGGACCCATCAAATCCGTGCTGACATGATAGGCAAGATCAAATTTAGCTTGTTGGGCAACGACTTTGGCGGTTTGGCTGACGACTTCGGCATGCTCCGGTAAATTAAATGCAATCGCGGGGGTGGTTTGCGAGCGCGCCGCCAGTGGCCAATCAGCAAACAAAGCCGCCACTTTTTCAGCCTGAACATCGCCTAAAACGGTGATAACGACTTGATCTTCACTGATCATTTGGTGGTAATAGGCGGTTAAACTCGCTGTCGTGATCGGCGCAAGATCTTCACGCGTGCCAAAGCTGGGGATGGCCTGATCAGGATCAACGCCGAAATACAGACGCTGGACACCCAATGCTGCCTGCGTTTGACGATCATCATCTAAACTGGCCAGATAGTGATCCAAGTTTTGCTTTTCCCGATCAAAAGTTGCCGCGTCAAATTGCCCAGCTTGAAAGTTGGGGGAAAACAAAACCGTCTTCAAAAACGCTGCTGCCTTTGGTAACAACGGTGCATCCGTAAACCGATCGTCCACAGTACTCATTGTCACCCCAACCCGGTGCAGTCGGCCTTCGCGCGCAACACCAATACTGAAGTTTGCACCGTAAAGTGACTCTAAATGGGCCGCCATAGCTGCCTGAGTTGGATACTCCTGACTATTTGTCTCCAAAAGACTGGTCAGCAACGTTCGTTTTGTGACCGTATCTCGCCGCAATGGGGTTAAAAACTGAATATTGATCCGAGTAGTTTTAAATTGGGTGGTTGGCAAAACCATAAGCCAAACGCCCGGCTTGATTTCTTTTTGCATAGTCTCCCTCATGACTGATTCCCATCTGTTGGTGTAACGAAAACTTTCCGGGGCTTACTGCCTTCGCTGGGGCCAACAATCTGATTAGCTTCAAGATCGTCAATCAATCGTGCCGCACGATTATAGCCAATTCGAAAGCGTCGTTGCAGCATTGATGTAGAAGCGCTTTGTTGTGCAATGACAAATGCCTTGGCATCATCGTACAACTCGTCTTCAGAATCCCCTTGTTGCTCGGTTTCAACATTTTCAGTCGGCGTCATACTGTCTACATAAGCTGGTGCCACTTGATCCGTGATAGCTTTCACAACCCGTTCTACATCAACAGACGGGATAAACGCACCTTGAACTCGTAATGGCTTGGAAGCGCCAATCGGTGAAAACAGCATATCACCGCGGCCCAGAAGTTTTTCTGCGCCATTACTGTCAAGAATCGTACGTGAATCAATGCCGCTAGATGTGGCAAAAGCAATACGTGATGGAATGTTAGCCTTCATCAACCCCGTGATAACATCCACAGATGGCCGTTGTGTGGCAATGATAACATGAATGCCGGCAGCGCGCGCCATTTGGGCCAGTCGTACAATGGCGGTTTCAATTTCGTGACCCGCAACCATCATCAAGTCACTTAACTCATCAATAATGACAACGATATACGGCATTTTGGACTGACCACTGGCAGGATTTGCTGCTACTTTTTGATTAAATTCTTTCATGTTACGCACGCCTGCTGCCGCAAATCGTTGGTAGCGTTCATCCATTGCGGTTAAAATCTTATTTAAAGCACTTGGCGCCTTTTTTGCTTCGGTCACGACTGGCGTCAATAAGTGCGGCACGCCATTATAAACGGACAATTCAACACGTTTGGGATCGATTAACATCAGCCGGACATCAGTTGGCTTCGTACGCATCAAGATACTCGTCAGGATCACATTGATCATCACTGACTTACCTGAACCGGTTGCGCCGGCAATTAGTAGGTGCGGCATTTTGGTTAGATCAAAGGTGACCACTTGACCATTAACATCCCGGCCAAGTGGTAACACTAAGGGATGATTCGGTGCCTTAGGCGTCTCCGCCATGACCTCTTTAAACCCGACTGTTGCAATATGTTGATTGGGCACTTCAATTCCGATTAACGATTTCCCGGGGATCGGTGCTTCAATCCGAATATCTTTTGCAGCTAAAGCCAATGCCAAGTCGTCGGATAGATTCACAATTTTTGAAACCTTTACGCCGACCGCGGGCTGAATCTCATATTGCGTAATTGACGGCCCTAATGTCGCACTTTTAACGCCCACCTTAACCCCAAAGCTTTCAAAAGTTTCCTTCAGTTTTGTACGGTTCGTTTTAATTGCCTGATATTCTGCACTTTGGTCGACAGGCGGTGTCGCCGTCAGCATGGCTAGGCTAGGCAACTGATAGTCTGAAGCCGGCATGTCTGCGTCCAGCTTGCTGGCGGGCACCTGCGCAGTGGCAGCAGATGACTCACTCACAGGTGCGGCACTTGCTGGTTTCGTTGGGGCAGGCGCTTCACTTTGCGGCAACGGTTTAACCGGAGTTGGCCCCTTAATCGTGAAGTCATCGGCTCGCTCCGATGATGGTTCTGATTGCGTGTGAGCAGCATCCGTTGCAGCTTCTGGCGTCGATGTTGGACGAGTGGCAGCCTTTTTAGCATCTGCTTTTTTTAGCGCCGTTATGTGATCAGATACCTGAATCAATCCACGTTTGCAAGCCTGTCCAAAAGCTTGCAACCAGTTAAAAACCTGGTTGGCGCCCACCCCCAAAAACACGAGGATACCGGCAATGACACCAAACCACGCAAGAATGGTTGCGCCTAAGCTACTTAATAATGGCGCCAACAACGCAAAAAGTCCTGCACCAAGCAAGCCGCCTCCGACTTGTGACGCGGTTGTCATTAACCCAAAATCATTTTGCAACAGGTGCCAAGTCGCTAGCAAATAATGACTGTGGACATTCAGTGTCGCCATTGCCTGTGCTGTTAGTAAAACCAGTGCGGCGATCAGAATGATACTTAACCCGATCCAGACATGCCGCGCCAACTTCGGCAACCGATCTGCCAATAAAAACCAGATACCGGTCACAACAGTCGCAGCACTGACTACCAGAAAACTATCGCCAACTACTAACCGAAAAACGTTGGCAAGGACCGTTCCAACAATGCCGAGACGGAAAAATGCCAGGCTCGCGAACACGACAAATAGCGCGCCAACCCAACTTAAGGTGTGCTGTTGCTGTTTAGTTGGTCGTTTTTTGCGCGGTCGCCTGCGCCCGCCACGTTTTTGTGCCATGGTCATGCTCCTTTCATTCCTGCCTATTATACACGAGCTGAGCCCGCATTTAAAAAGCCACTGCGGTGATTTTGCTATGTTCTTTTGAGATATGCGGTGGGTCGTTATGCCGGTTTTTACAATAGCCGGGGTTATGTTTGGGCATAACGCGCTTTCCGGCGCAGAAGTCAGAGCGTAAGGACCTTGGGCGCAATGGCCAAAGCCTGGGCCATTACGGCTGGGGCCGCTTATGTTCTGGTTTACGCCCATAACGCGTTCGCCAGCCCAGTAGCCTGCGTGTAAGGACCTTGGGCGTAATGGCCAAAACCTGGCCATCACGGCTGAGACTGCTTATGTTCTGGTTTACGCCCATAACGCGTTCGCCGGCGCAGAAACCTGCGTGTAAGGACCTCAGCCGCAATGGCCAAGCCCGGGCCATCACGTCTGAGGCCGCTTACACTCCGGTTTCTAACCGCGCCGGCTCGCGCTCAGCAAAAAAGGCAGCTTTCCGGCCGCCTTTTTGATCTTTTCCTATTCACTACCTGCTTAAGCTTGGCCAGGTTGTTCGTCACTTGCGCCGAACTGAAGATTAACGCCTTGATCCAAGGCTACCGCTGTCACCTGATAGGTTAAGGTTTCAATGGTTTCAACCAGTGGCCGACTCAATTTGCCCAGTTCTTCTTGTGGCAGCTCATTTGCTTCACCGAAATAATCCATAACCTGAACAATTTGGGTGATCTTACCGGAAATTTCAAATCCGGCATTGTCAGGCACCACGTCAAAGGGAATCATCATTTCAAAAAGATTGCCTTTTTTTAATTCTGCCTGTTTCTTAGGGTCAGACCACTGAATCTGACGCATGGCTACCTGTAAATCGTTCTTCACTGGGGTTCCTTGTTTCACGAGATCATAATGAAATGATTCAACCGTAATCGGATAACGTTTTGCTTCCATGGGTTGCGCCTCCTAGCGTATTTTCACTTTAGTTTGTCATGTTCATAGGTATGCACGGTTTCCAGTCCGGCAAAATGCTGCTGTCGTAAAGCTTCATAAACCACTAATGCTGCACAATTGGATAAATTGAGAGCGCGCACGTTTGCCGTCATGGGGATACGAAGGCACTGATCTTCATGTTCCCGCATAAATCCCTCAGGCAGTCCAGTGGTTTCTTTGCCAAAAAGGAAATAGTGGTCGGCATGCGTATCGGTGTAATCGCGATCAGAATAGGTTTGATCTGCAAATTTGGTGATGAGATACAAATGCTGCGGATCCTTGACCGTTGCCATGAAGTCATCAAGACTATCATGATAGACAATTCGAACCTTGGCCCAATAATCCAACCCGGCGCGGCGCAAATGCTTATCATCAGTCTCAAATCCCAATGGCTTAATCAAGTGCAAATAGCTATTGGTCGCTGCACAAGTCCGCGCAATGTTACCAGTGTTCGCTGGAATTAACGGTTCAAATAAAACAATATGATTCGCCATGTTATCGTCCCTTCAACACAAGTGCTTTCAGTGTAGCACATTCTATTGTGTTAACACCAACCCGCAGTGAGCGTGAATCGGCGCGGTTAGGAATCGGAGTGTAAGCGGCCTGAGACGTGATGGCCCGCTCTTGGCCATTGCGACTCAGGTCCTTACACGCAGATTCCTGCGCCGGTGAACGCGTTATGGGCGTAAAGGCGGACTTAGCGCCGAGCGTGATGTCCCCCGCCCTTGGTCATTGCGACTCAGGTCCTTACACGCAGATCCCTGCACCGGGAAGCGCGTTACAAAGCAAAAACTTGGCGCCAACCTGATTTTAAGCAAGAAAAAAACGCATTGCTTCGGAGCGCACTCAGCGAAGCGATACGTTAGTGAAGTAATTTATCGCAAACTTTTATCAATTACCCAAAAGCTAGCCCTGATAAAAGCCCGAAATAAATAGCTTAAAAGCATATTAACACCGGTTATTCCTGTTTTCAACCCTTTTACTTGACAAGATTCGAAACGGTGAGTAAATCAACCTCAATATGAATACTTTTTGGCGGATTGGTTAACATTACCTGGCGCCGTTCAGCCGGTGCTTGCCAAGACAGTGGCGTCATGGTCATCAAATCGGTAAACTGATCTGCAACCAGTGGAAAATCATACGTTATTGATTGGATGGTTGCTTGAGGAAACGCTGCTAAAAACCGTTCACGCACAGGCTGGTTATCATATTCAGCCTTACGTGTTCCAGAATATAACCCTTCACGCAACTCTTTTAAATAGCCGGCGCGTGGAATAATCTTCAGCAGCTGTCCTGTTGGTCGTAATACGCGCCGAAACTCCCGGTAGTTGCCTGGCGAGAAAATGTCGATAACCGTGTCAAAAGCATCGTTGACAAATGGTAGGTGCGCCAAATCGGCCACGGCAAATAATACTGGCGCTGCCAAACTACCCGCTAAGTTAATTGCCGGTGCTGAAATATCGAAACCGACTGCCATCTGTTGCTTTTGGTGAGCCAAGTAAGCAGTTGGTGTCCCCTCACCGCAACCAACATCTAATAGGCGTTGATGCGGGACTAATTTAGCTGCCATAGCGTCCAAAAACGGTGTAAACAATCCCGCCGTCAACATTCGCCGTCTGGCTGCTAGCATCGTAGCTGTATATTCAGTCGCGACTTGTTGATTCAAGAAGTTCACGGTCCCTTTACGACTGAAATCGCGCCGGTGTCCTTTAGAACAAATAAGCGATCCGGCTTTGACCTGCATTGGCTGAGCGCACACCGGACACGCAAATAAAGGCGTTTGTTGAGCCGCCAATTCAATTTTTGCTTCACGTTTTCGCATGATTTTCCTTCCTGCATAGCTTGGCCGCTTGTTGTAAACTAAGAGAAAAAGCCAAGGAGACTGCCATGCTTTCAATTTATCGTTTCGATGACAAAACCGGCCGGCTAAATCCACAATCGCGGATCAGTCCCGGCGTCTGGATCAATGTGGTCAACCCCACCCCAAAAGAACGGGAACAATTGCAGACTAAAGCCAATCTATCAGAAGCATTCCTACTATATGGCCTTGATCCGGATGAAGGCGCACGGTATGAGTATGATGAAGACAATGACAGCCACTTGTTTATTTTTGACATGCCCGTTGTTACCCGTGACGCCCGAAAAAAAGTAGTTTATGAAACGGCTCCGCTTGCCATTATTATTACAAATATTGCGGTGATTACGATTAACGAAGAACCGATACCGTTGCTGAGCCTTTTTTCGGAAGGCAAAATAAGCAACTTCAATCCGCAACATCAAAATCGCACCGTCTTACAGATACTGTATCAGATCTCGATCAGTTACCTGACCTACCTGCGCGATCTCAACAAAGCCCGCGAAGCCAACGAAAATAAACTTCAACGCAACTTGCGCAACGAAGAACTTTACGGATTAATGGGCATTCAACGCTCCTTGGTTTACTTTATGATGAGTCTGCGAACCGACCGTAATGTCCTGGAACAACTCAAACGCACCAACCCATTGCATCTAAACGAAGATGATCAGGATCTTCTGGAAGATACCATCATCGAAAATCAGCAAGCGGTTGAAATGGCGCAGATTAGCAATTCCATTATTAACGAAACGGCTGATACTTATTCGTCAATCATTAACAATAACATGAATGGCGTCATGAAATTTCTGACATCCTATTCAATCTTACTGACCATTCCCACGTTGGTCTTTTCATTTTATGGCATGAATGTCCACTTGCCACTAGCAGATATGAAGGTGAGCTGGATCATCACGATTGCCATTTCAATTGCGATTGCGATGGTTCTTGCCTTTCAATTTTGGCGAAACAAATTTTTCTAATCCACTTGCTACCTGGCCGGGATGTCCCGGCTTTTCTTATTTTTAAGCAAAACACGAACATTAAAAAGAAAAGAAAGTATTTTGGTTGACTTTTACATTTTAATCGCGTATCTTAGCACTTGGTGTTTTGAATAACACCAATAATACTTAACAATGTTCGGCTTTTGCGAAAGGATGAATCCGATGAACAACGGCATGCAGATTTTTGATTACGAAGATATTCAAATGATTCCCAACAAATGTGTGGTGCGCTCACGTAAAGAGGTTGATACCAGCGTGAAATTTGGCCCACACACGTTTAAAATTCCGGTTGTTCCTGCCAATATGCAGACCATCATTGATGAACCTTTGGCGATCTGGCTGGCCGAACACGATTACTTCTATATTATGCATCGCTTTCAGCCAGAGCGGCGCATGGATTTTGTCCGCGACATGAAAAAGCGCGGTTTGATCGCGTCAATTAGTGTTGGCGTTAAGGATGAAGAATTTGATTTTATCGAAGCGCTGGCTGCTAACGATTTGACGCCAGATTATGTGACCATTGACATTGCCCACGGTCACGCCCAAATCGTCATTGACATGATTCAGCATATCAAACACTATTTGCCAAAAACGTTTGTGATCGCTGGTAATGTCGGAACGCCTGAAGCTGTTCGTGAACTGGAAAATGCCGGCGCCGATGCAACGAAAGTCGGCATCGGTCCCGGTAAGGTCTGCATTACCAAGCTCAAGACCGGTTTCGGGACAGGCGGTTGGCAACTTGCAGCTGTCCGTTGGTGCGCTAAAGCAGCGCGTAAACCCATCATCGCAGACGGCGGTATCCGTAACAATGGCGACATTGCCAAGTCCATTCGCTTCGGTGCCACCATGTGCATGATTGGTTCTCTATTTGCAGGCCATGAAGAAACGCCTGGTAAGCACGTCACCATTGATGGCAAAGAATATCAGGAATATTACGGTTCAGCTTCCGAGTATCAAAAAGGCACCCATCATAACGTTGAAGGCAAAAAAATCCTGCTGCCAGTTAAGGGTAAGATCGGCGATACATTAAAGGAAATGCAAGAAGATTTACAATCCGCTGTTTCCTATGCCGGTGGTCGCGATCTGGAAGCTTTAACCAAGGTCGATTATGTCATTGTCAAAAACTCGATTTTCAATGGTGATCAATACTAACCGCTTATCTTTTGTAAGTGTTGCGAGTGACTTATTGCTGTGCTATGCTATGTGGGTTGAACTGTTCGAATACCAGTATCCAATACAAACGACAAACAAGGAGTGATTGCATAGATGGCTAAGAAGTCAAAGATTGCCAAAGAAAAAAAGATCGAAGCGACGATTGCCAAGTACGCTCCGCTGCGTGCCAAGTACAAGGCCGAGCATAATTATGCTGCTTTGCAGGCGTTACCGCGGAATGCTTCCCCTGTTCGCGCACACAGCCGTGATGAACTTGACGGTCGGCCACATGCTTACATGCGTAAATTCAAAATGTCACGCTTGAACTTCCGCGATTTGGCTCACAAAGGTCAAATTCCCGGTGTTCGCAAGGCATCATGGTAAAAAAAACACCTGTCATTACAGGTGTTTTTTAATATCCAATTAACAACCGCTAAGCTTGCGTGTTATAGGTCAATGTTGTTCCAACACGAAATGCCGGCCGTTGGGTGGGTTTGAGATAAATGGCATTTTGCATTGGCTTTTCGGCTGGTACGTCTTGGAATAATAAGGTGACGTGACCGATTGTCTTCAAATTGCTGATGGCTAACTGGCCCACGTAAGTCATGGTGAAAGCTGTCCCGTCAATCGTCAGCCGATCCCCCGCCTGAATGGAGAATTGGGATAAGGCCGCGGGATCATCAAACTGCTGAATCACTGCAACATCGCGCAGTGCATCTGTGGCTTCCGGGCCAAATAAAATAATCATGGGATCTTTTGAACTTAAAGCGTCTTTACCAATGGCAGTGATCGTTGCCGTAAATTGCATGTTGTTGCCTCCGTTTTTACTTGTGATATTTTTAAGCCTATATCGCAGTACTAAAAAAGATGCGGTACGTTCGTTTTTGTCGGTCTTGCTGTACCTCGAAAAGTGACAGATAAGCCGCTGCTTTGAAGGACAGCTGGCAGCAAGTTAACCAGCTATGTTGGGGCGGCTCACGCTCTATATCATAGCATAAGCATCCCCAAAACATGCTATACTCAAAGCAAATTCGAAAGGAGCGTTTTGTCTATGAAACAAAGACTCTTGTTAGGCGGTTATACCCGTCACGGCGGTGCTGGTATTTATACTGGTACGTTTGACGACACACAAGGCCAATTAACTGCCCCGCAACCGTATATTACCGATTTAGGTTCCCCTACTTATTTAGCCGTTTCAGATGACCATATTTTATATGCGGTTGATGCTGAAGGGGATCAAGGCGGTGTAGCCAGTTATGATCTCAACGTTAATCCTCCTAAGCTGATTAATCGCGTTTTACAACCCGGCTCTTCTCCTGCCCACATCTCAATCGATGAAAATCGTCAACTTGTATACGCGAGCAATTATCATGAAGGGCGCATCAACGTCTATAAGATCAACCGTGATCATAGCTTAACTGCGACAGACGAAATTGTGCACACCGGTAACGGTCCGCGTCCGGAACAAGACGGCGCCCATGTCCATTTCGCTGCCGTGACGCCAGATTTTCAACGCTTGGCAGTCGCTGATCTTGGTAATGACACTTTGACCACTTACACGATTAGTGATGCTGGCAAGCTTGGCGATCCCGTTGTCTTCCACGCTGAACCTGGGTTTGGTCCGCGCCATATTGCATTTAATCATAACAATCCGGTTGCTTATTTACTTGGGGAACTCTCGAGTCAGGTCAGCATCTTAAGCTATGATGCTGCCACCGGAAGTTTTGAACTTATTGCTACCTTACCGACTATTCCGGAAGATTATACGGATCATAATGGTGCCGCAGCTATTCGCCTAAGCAGTGATCAACGGTTCCTATATGTTTCAAATCGCGGCTTCAATAGTTTAACCGTTTTTGCTGTCAGTCCGGATGGTCGCAACTTATCACAACTGCAACAAATCAGTACCGCCGGCGATTTTCCACGTGATTTCAACTTCGACCTCACCGAACGCTATGTCTTGGCAGTTAATCAAAACACTAGCAACGGGACTTTATACAGCCGGGATTCTAAAACCGGGCTGCTAACCGAAGAACAGCGCGATATTCCAACTCCGGAAGCCGTTAACGTTTTGTTTCTGGCAACCAAATAGCCGACTTTCAAACTGAAAAGCGGCTTTAAATCAGATCTTTTAACAGCGGCTTTAACGCAATTTGCTTAAGCCGCTTTTTGCTTGCCACAAATCAGTTCACCATTAACCACACAGATTATATAAGATCTCGCTAAATTGCATTTGCACTATGGCAAGTAGGATAAAACCTTGTATACTGTTAACATTGAGAATTGGAGGGTTATTATGTTTGATATTATCAAGGCCGTGATTATCGGCATTGTCGAGGGGCTGACAGAATTTCTGCCGATTAGCTCCACCGGCCACATTGATCTGGTTGACCAGGTCGTTAAGTTGTCGCAAGGACGGCAATTTATGAACATGTTCGAATACGTCATTCAGTTTGGGGCAATCTTAGCGGTTATTTTGCTTTACTTCAATAAATTAAACCCATTTTCCAAACCGACTGTCCAGGCGCAAAAAGATACTTGGCAGTTATGGGCCAAAGTCATCATTGCGGTGCTGCCATCTGTCGTTGTCGGCTTACCGCTCAATGACTGGATGGACAAACATCTACATACACCACTCGTTGTCGCAACGACTTTGATCCTTTACGGGGTTTTATTCATTGTTTTGGAAAATTACCTCAAGAATAAGCAGGCGCACATTACAAGTTTGGCCGACATCACCTATCAAACCGCTTTGTTAATCGGCTTGTTCCAGGTTCTGTCAATTGTTCCGGGGACTTCCCGCTCTGGTGCCACCATTTTGGGGGCCTTATTGATTGGGACATCGCGCTATGTTGCGACAGAGTTCTCTTTCTTCTTGGCTATTCCGACCATGGTTGGCGTTTCTATCTTAAAAATTGGCAAGTATTTGTTGCAAGGCAATGGCTTTACCGGCGAGCAATGGGTTGTGTTACTAACCGGCTCAGTCGTGTCCTTCTTAGTCGCCATCGTTGCTATCAAATGGCTGCTTAAATTCGTCCAAACGCACGACTTCAAACCGTTTGGCTGGTATCGAATCATTCTGGGTGCCATCGTGTTACTTGTGATGTTTCTTTAAATAACGACAGGAGGTTACCATGTTACGAGAAGTTGCTGTTGAAAACTATACCGACATTCCCAAGGCACTTGCTGCAGGCGCTGATCGAATTGAACTCAATGATAATTTGGCGGTTGGTGGGACGACCGTTTCCAAAGGTGTGATGGCTGAAAGTGCCAAGTATGTCCATGAACATGGTCGCAGCCTCGTCACTATGATTCGGCCGCGCGGAGGCAATTTTGTTTACAATGACACCGAGTTGAAAATCATGGAAGCCGATTTATTCGAGGCGCAGGCACTTGGCGTTGATGGCGTTGCATTCGGTGCCTTACTGCCGGACGGGACAATTGATGAAGATGCCATGACGAGTTTGATCGCAGCAAGCGCCGGTATGAGTGTTGTCTTCCACATGGCTTTTGATGCCATTCCCGAAACCAAGCAGCTGGCCGCCATTGACTGGCTAGCCGCACATCACGTTGATCGGATTTTGACGCATGGTGGCCCACTATCAACGCCAATTGAAACAACCTTGCCACATCTACAGGCGCTGATCGCCCATGCAGCGGAAAAACAAATCACGATTCTTCCCGGCGGCGGCATCACTAGCCAAAATGCCGCTACTATCAGCGAACAATTAGGCGTTAAGGAGCTTCATGGCACCAAATTGATCGCCTTCTAGCTTTTTTTGTTTATTCAAGACACTAAAAAGGCCGGCTTCAGAGACAAATTCGTCTCTGAGGTCGGCCTTTTTAATGTACCCAAGTAATTCGTTGATGGTAAACCTGACTTGGCCAATATCGGTTCGTCTAAATCACAGTGAGGCGAGTCGCGTTTTTCTTTTTAGAAAACGAGCGTTATGATATTAAAGGGAAAAATGAAATGAGGGTTAAGTAACATGCGTAAAATATTCATCGGTCTCATTGCTTTCATGGGACTTTTAACATTAGCCGGGTGCCAAAAGAAAACACAGGCGACCTATCTAAAAACGCCATATACACGTAATGAATTCGTCATGGGGACAACATGTACGCTTACCATTTACGATAAAGGCAAAAAGTCAGCTTTAAAAGATGGTTTTGCGATGATCCATCATGTTGACGCCGAAGCTACCTTGACTCGTGGCGGTTCAGTGCTTGATAAAATCAACGCCAATGCCGGTGTCAAGCCTGTCAAGGTTCCAAAAGATTTTATGCCGCTACTGGAAAAGGCCTATTATTTCTCCAAAAACTCAAATGGCAGTTTTGACATGGCAATCGGTGCTGTTACCAATCTCTGGCAAATCGGGCTGCCTGGTGCGCGTGTTCCCGCACAAAGCGAAATCACCCAAGCATTGCCGCTCGTTAACTGGCGCGATGTCAAGCTTGACACCAAAAACAACACGGCCTACCTAACCAAAAAAGGGATGCGGCTTGACTTTGGCGGTATTGCCAAAGGTTGGGTTGCCGACAAGGTTCGCGAAGTCTTGCGTAAAGATGGGGTGACCGCCGCCATTATTGATCTTGGCGGTAATGTCGTGGTCATGGGTCATTCACCACTTGGAGCGAAACGTGATTGGCATGTCGGGATTCAAGACCCGACAGCCGCGCGCGGTACTGCCGTTGGGACAATCCCGGAAAGCAACGAATCCATCGTCACTGCCGGCACATATGAGCAATACCTAATCTCGCACGGTCACAAATATATCTATCTCTTTGATCCCAAAACCGGTTACCCATACGACAACAATCTGGCCTCGGTCACCATTGTTTCCAAAAACAGCGTGGACGGGGATGCCTTGTCAAACGCCGCTTTTGACAAGGGGCTCAAGGATGGCTTACAGTACATGAATGCCAAAAACAGTCAGCACATTCAAGCCATCTTTATCACCAACGACAAAAAGATTTACTTAACTAACGGACTCAAGAAACAATTTAAGTTCGATGCTGATTCCGGCTATCATAAAGGGAATTTTTAACCTGACAGTGGCAAAAATAAAAAGTATCCCATTTTCGCGATCGCGTGAAAATGGGATACTTTTATTTAGAAGCTGCAAATGATGTCTCAGTCTTCATGCGGCCAAACGACTTGCCAGTGTCCCCTTCATCAATGACGCCATGCCTAATAAACAACTGGTAAATGCAAGTGGTCGCTAAGCTTTGCCATGTCAGTTGGTAACGGTGCATGCAAATCGACCCACTGTTTTTGCAACGGCTGCCAAAACCGCAAATGCGCGCAATGCAAGGCTTGCCGCTTGAAATCATCAGCTTGCCGATTATACAGATCATCGCCAAACAACGGATGTCCGATCGCGGCAAAATGAACGCGAATCTGATGGGTACGGCCTGTGTGTAACGTTACCAGTACCGCGGCGGCGTGCGAATTTTGCGCAAGTGTTTGATATTCAGTCACAGATGGCTTACCGGTCTCACTGACGACACGGCGCATGTAAAATCCTGTGCCGACACCAATTGGCAATATAATCCAGCCATGTGCGGACAGCAATGACTTACTCGTCACCAGCGCCAAGTACTGTTTTAAAAAATTCTCGCTGTGCAATTGCCGATCCAGCAAACTGTGCGCCAAACTATGCTTAGCAAACACCATTAAGCCGCTGGTGTCGCGATCTAGCCGCGTGACAACATGAACTGCCTGACTTTCTGCATGGGTCTTAATCAAATATGCCTTAACCATATTGGCCATGCTGTCATTTCGCCGGCCAACTGCTGGAATCGATGCTACCCCGGCAGGCTTATTAACGACCAAGTAATCATCGTCTTCATAACAAATCGGAAATTCATGTTCATACGGGACAACACTAGCGGCGGCTTGCTCAGGCGCGGTTTGGACCAGAATCCGATCGCCGTTTCGCAGCGGATAAGCTGTATGCCGCTGCCGTTTATTAACAAAAATAAAGCCGCCTTGATAACGCAGCTTTTTAAGTTGGGCCCGGGAGAAACCCTGTTGTTTTAAAAAAGCCGCCAATTTGAGCGGCGGTCCCTCGTATTGCCATTCAAATCGCATTAATGTTTTGCTCCAATAAACGCATCCTCCACACGGTCCCAAAAATGCATGTGCCGATAACGGGCAAAGTGAATGCGCTCTTTTGCAATTTTATAACGAATCTGCTTAATCGTCGGCGGATTAATCACAAACTGGTCAACTGTCATCACATAATCATCCCGCCCGGTTGGTTCCAAAGTGACCCATTCATCTGGTGCGGTAATAATCGGTGAACTGAGGGTCCGGAAAACCCGGTTATTGATTGAGGCAATCTCTGTAATTTGTAAGGCATCAAGACGCGGATGAATCACGGCCCCGCCATTTGACTTACTATAGGCAGTTGATCCGGTCGGTGTCGAGACGCACAGCCCATCCCCGCGAAAACTTTCAAAAAAGTCGCCTTTAATATAAACTTCTGTCCGCATCGTGCCATTCAGACGCTTCAGTGTTGCCTCATTCAGCGCCAAATAATGGGCACTCGTAGCATCTGCATAAATCGCCCGAACATCTAATAGCGGATAACTGACACTTTGGCCTGAGTCTTCTTTTAAAGCAATGACTAAATCCTCAATTTCAAAATCACGCCAGTCCGTATAAAAGCCTAAATGCCCTGTATGCACGCCGATAAAGCGAATCGTATCCAATTGGTCGGCATAACGGTGAAAGGCTGACAGCAGCGTGCCATCGCCGCCAATGGTGATCACAACTTGAGGATGGCGCTCATCGAGTTCAAAATGGCCATTTTTTAATAACTTAAGTAGTTTCTGCGCTGCTTTAATTGAAGCAGGTATGCTGTTATGAAAAACTGTCACACGCATCTTATTCATCCTTTTTATCATCAGGCTTTGAGTCATCGGTTGTATCTGAATACGGCTGTTGGCCTTTACCGTAGACAAATAAATGTTGTGCTTCCTGAATTTCTTCGCGAATATCCGACATTTCTTTATCAAGCATAAAGGAAGCTTCAGCAGCGCGTTTGAGTCGCGCCTTTAACGTATCGGGAAACTCGCCATTATATTTATAATTCAGACTATGCTCGATCGTTGCCCAGAAATTCATGGACATGGTTCGAATCTGGACTTCCGCAAGAATCTTTTTTTCACCATGAATCAATTGAACGGGATATTCGATGACCACATGGTAGCTGCGGTATCCTGAGGGCTTGACGTTGGTCACATAGTCGCGTTCTTCCACAATCTTCATGTCGGTTCGCTGCCGCAACAAGTCAACCACTTGGTAAATATCTTCCACAAATTGGCACATAATGCGCAGGCCAGCAATGTCTTGCATGTCTTGTTCCAGGAGCTCATCGCTGATAAACCGCCGACTTTGCTTTTCGATAATCGAACTGACCGGTTTTACCCGCCCCGTCACGAATTCAATGGGCGTATGCTCGTTTGCCTGTTGAAATTGTTTACGCATCCCGCGAAATTTGATTTTCAATTCCCCGACCGCTTGTTCATATGGCATTAAGAAACTGTCCCAGTCCCTTTGCATTACTGGCCCTCCCATACTAAACTACTAGATAATGTGATGTCCATCTGGCTAGTCGTCACCACGTCAGCTAAACGCGATGTTGACTTTGGCTAAATATGACACTCACGACCATCATTCTATCATATTTTTGGCATGTAACCGGTGCCGTTGTTTCTGGAGGCAAATCATGTCTATTTCCCGCGAGCAGGAATTCAAAACTTGTTTAAGCAAAAATGCTTTCTTAGCGCTTTTGAATTATTTTGATTTTGAACCGGCCTTTAGCCAAATGAACACCTATTATGACACAGCTGACGGTGCTGTCAAAGCAGCGCGGCTTGGTTTGCGTATCCGTCAGTTTGCCGACCATGCGGAACAAACCCTTAAAGTACCTAATGAAAGTACCCAGCGCGACTTAGAAGAAATCACCGATCCATTGAGTTTAGTGGAGGCACAGAAACTAATCGAACAAGGCGAGCTCAAATCAGGCCAAGTGACTCAGGCTCTGGCTGCCCGGGGGATTGATCCGGCAACGGTTGCTCCTCAAACCCAAGCCAAGACAACCAGAAGACTTGCCCATTTGCCGGCTGGTTTGTTAACGCTCGATCAGACCTTTTATATCGACCAGACTTCTGATTTTGAACTGGAAATGGAGTATCAGAATCTTGCTGTAGCGCAAAAATTTTACGATGATTTACTACGCCATTTTCACATAAAAAAACAACCCGTTATTAATAAGGTGCAACGTGCATACATGCATGTGCACGATTCACAAGCTAAATAATTGTTACTTTTCGGTTTTCTGATAAAGTAAGTATAGAAATTTGTTGCCAGCAAATTGGAGGCCATGACCGTGTTAGAAATCTTTCTTTTTTTCAATCCTATTGGCAGTGTCTGTCTTAGCACCGAACAAAAGCTGCTACACCAGTTGGACAAATTCGAACAGGAAGTCAAAGTTCACTTTGTTCCGGTTTTAAATCTGGATATTATCGAACAGTTTATGCAGTGCGAACAATTAAATGTTCACAGCCTCGCCAAACGCAACCAGTTATTGCGAGCTGCTTATAATCTTGCTTTAGATTACAAAGCTGCCCAATATCAAGGAAACAAAAAGGCCCGGATGTTGCTGTTACGACTACAACAGCACGCGCCTTTAGTTCAATATCAATACGATGCAGCGTTTGTGGCGAAAATGTTAACCAAATGCCACTTAGATCATGAGATGTTTTACGAAGATCGACAACGGTCAGAAGTCAAAATGGGCTTTGATTCCGATCAACGCACTGCTAATCAAATGGGCATTACCCAAACCCCATCTTTGGTGATTGTCGATACCGATCGCAAAGTTGATGATGGGCATGCCGTTTTAATTGAACAGATTAGTGATCCTGATCTTATTCCCCGCCTTTGCGAGCTCATTCGAACCGATCCCTCCCACTTCTTTACTGAGCGACCAGAAAACATGGGCAGTCATTTCCGATTTTTCTAACTATGGGCAACTTTGATTTCACCAACACTTAGTCTTCGTCTGAATGAAGCAACTTTTGTAGTTGGATTTTAACCCAACCTTTTTGCTAGCGGCAACATCAAATAAACTAAAATTTACTGGTTTTTAGCGGGCTCTGCGATTATGCAGGGTTTTTTTTACGCTTAAACCGGCGCACTTAGGAGTTAACGAAGCAATTGACCGCGCTGTCCCATCGTCGTTATTGCTTCTGAGTCCTTTCTCTCAGGGCTTTGCGCTTGGGACGATGCATGATGGAGCAACAAGTTTGTGATCAATATCCGTAAACCAGTGCGGTAACTGACGCCAACGATACCCCAAATGATCACGCCGAATAAACCCAGCTGTTTGTAGCAGTTCCAACCAGTGTTTACCGATTAGTGTGCCGAGGGTTCCTGCTGGCAACAACGGCGTCCAGACATTCGGTAGCGCCGCCAGCCAGAAGTTTAAATTGTCGCGATCCGTAAACGTCCGCCCTTCAAACGTCAGTAACCATTTAACCCTTAACAATAATTCCGGGATGCCAAAATGCCGCAGCGGATGTGAACGGTGATGCACAATCCATGGAACCCCGTGTAAGTTATGATGCTGCTGATATGCTAACGCCTGAAGCGCCAGCCATGAAGGTACTCGCTTTTGTAAAGACAAACCGATATGCCTAGTCTGACGCAACCCATCTACCAGTTCCGGTTGCCAACATTGTTTAGGAGAGCACCGCTGAACATAATAAGTCAATAGACGTCCATTTGGCATCAGCTGAACCCGTGTAAGTTTGCCAGCTTGCGAATTCAAATACCACAGTGTCAACAAGTTGTCTTCCAACGTTAAAAACTTTCGTGCCTGTCTTTTACCACGGTTATGCTGATACCGCCGTCCTAAAATCCAAGTGACTTCCCACCCACGCGCGTGATACATCGTGGTACGCTTTTTCAAATCGGGAATACTTAACGGACTGGCTTGGAATTCCAATACTTTTGGCGGGTTACGGTGAACAAGAATATCTGCCCGCTGCCGAATGTTGGCATCATAGTACTCCAACGTAGCCGCCTGCTGATGCAATCGAAGCCAGGTTACCAGCCAACTTTTACCTGTCAGGTGTTCGACACTCTCCGGTTCTCCTTCATTGTCTGATCGCTGCCGATGAGCAAAATGTGCCGGCATCACCACACCATTTTTAATCAAAACGTGTTGTTTGCAGATTGGACAATGGAACGATCGGTTGCGTAGTTGTTGCGCCTGTTCATGACTGGTTAATATGACTCGCCGGTTTTCTTCATCCAACGCTACAAACATCATTCTCACCTCATGAATAGATTACGCCGTCAATTAAAAATGCCTTGCGCCGCCATAAAATCATGAGACGGGCAAGGCATTTTTCGAATGCAACTGCAAAGTACGTTATTAAAAAAATAAACCGGCCATCAGAAATGCTTCCATGCTAAGAATTTAAAGTAGCGGGTTAATTCTTAAAGCTATGGATTGGTGCCGGGATGCGACCGCCGCGATTAATAAATTGACTGGCATCCCCATCATTAACCGCCATAATCGGGGCAGTTCCAAACAAGCCGCCAAATTCGACTTGATCACCGATTTGCTTACCGGGTACCGGAATCACGCGCACTGCAGTGGTTTTATTGTTAATCATGCCAATCGCTGCTTCATCGGCAATCATCCCGCTAATTGCTGCATCTGGCGTATCACCAGGAACGGCAACCATATCCAACCCAACGGAACAAACTGCCGTCATCGCTTCCAATTTTTCCAAACTGATTTGACCATTAGCCGCTGCTGTGATCATGTTGGCGTCCTCAGAAACCGGGATAAACGCACCGGATAGACCGCCTACTCGTTCAGCAGCCATGATCCCGCCTTTTTTGACCGCATCGTTAAGCAAAGCGAGTGCCGCAGTGGTTCCTGGCGTGCCAACATGGCTAAGACCCATCGTTTCTAAAATCTGGGCGACGGAATCACCTTGAGCCGGCGTCGGTGCGAGACTTAAATCGACAATATTAAACGGTACCTTTAGCCGATCAGCAGCAACCTTTCCAACAAATTGCCCCATTCGTGATACCTTAAATGCCGTTTGTTTAATTGTTTCGCATACTTGTTCAAAACTGGCATCCGGTTCAGCGGCGAGTGCGCGCTGTACCACGCCGGGACCGGAAACACCGGTGTTGATCGCAACATCACCTTCTGAAATCCCCCAGAAGGCTCCTGCCATAAACGGATTATCTTCAACTGCATTACAAAAGACGACCAGCTTCATGGCATTTTGCGGCTTCCGATCAGCCACCTGTTTGACCACCGTTCCCATCAACTTAACGGCATCCATGTTCAATCCACTACGCGTACTGCCAATATTTACCGAAGCGCAGACCCGTTCTGTCGTTGCTAACACTTCCGGCAAACTCTTCATCAGCGCGGTTTCGGCCTTGGTACTGCCATTTTGGACTAATGCCGAATACCCACCGATTAAATCTACGCCCAGATCCTTAGCGGCACGATCCATCGCATAGGCAACCGGCCGAAAATCAAGCATTTGATCCGCTCCAGCTAAAAGACTAACCGGGGTCACACTGATCCGCTTATTCACAATCGGAATGCCATACTCATCACTAATGGCATCCGCCACCGCTACCAAATTGGCCGCCTTTTTCATAATCTTAGCGTAAACATGATCAGCGGTTGTTTGTAAATTACCCGTCACACAATCCAGCAAGGAAATCCCCATGGTTATCGTTCTAATATCCAGATTTTCCTCACTGATCATTTCAATTGTTTCTTTAATCTGTTGCGTCTCCATGATCAAGCTACTCCTTTATAGTGAGCGTGAGCCGGCGCGCTTAGAAGTCGGAGTGTAAGCGGCCTTAAGCGTGATGGCCCGCTTCTTGGCCATTGCGCTTAAGGTCCTTACACGCAGACCCCTGCGCCGGCGAACGCGTTATGACTAAACCAGCTTACAGACGGTGCATCGCGTCAAAAATCTCCTGACGGGAAACTTTGATCTCCACACCGATTTTGTCGCCTAAAGCTGTTAGTTGTTGCTTAACAGTTTTGAAACTGGCATCATCCGGAATTTTAGCCAATAACATCATGGTAAAGGCGCCTTGCATAATGGTTTGTGACACATCTAAGATATTAACATCTAAATTAGCGAGTGCAGTGGTAACCTGCGCTATGATCCCGACCTTATCTGTCCCAATAACGGTTACGATGACTTGCATGATTCTTTCCTCTCTTTAAAAACAATTATTTTGGTTCATACGGTGAAACGATGCTTTATTTTACCATAACCGATGAAGTAAGCTGCGAAGATTTTCAACAACTGCCTGCAGTCCTCCACTCCCAAATTCGCATCCGGCAATTAATGCTTATACCTAAATAAGTCAATCTGGCGCTGGTCTTTTGTCATGGTAGAATCAACTTTGGAGGCAGAAAATGAAAGTCGGTAAATATTTGGTAGCACTGTTTGGTATGTTCCTGCTCGCATTAGGATTAACCCAAATCCACCCTGATCACCAAACACCGTTAACTGACGATGCCCATCCACGCATCTGGGTGCTTAGTGATACGCATTTTATTGCGCCTAGTTTGCACGATGAACGCAGCGCCTATACCCAAATCAAACGATCAGCCGCGGGTAAAGATATGGATTATCAACCAGTTGCTATTCATGCATTAGTGCAAAACGCCTTAAAATCACGGCCAACCGCCTTAATTATCACTGGGGATGTGACGTTTAACGGTGAGAAAACCAGTGCTGAAAGCTTGATGCACCGACTACAACCGCTTGTTGACCACGGCATTAAAGTGTTAATCATCCCCGGAAATCACGATATTTATGACGGTTGGGCCCGCGCTTATAAGGGACGCCAACAACGCCTGACTGAACAAATTAGCCCCAGCGACTGGCGCCAGATCTTCCACAGCAGTTATGAACAAGCTGCTGCCCAAGATGGGAACAGTCTAAGTTATCGCGTAAATCTCAATCACCAATACCAATTATTGCTGCTAGATAGCAACATTTACACGATTGAGCCATCTAATCGTCCGCCTAATACAGGTGGTAAGCTTTCTCCGCAAACGATGACCTGGGTGCGCCGCCAATTAGCGCTGGGTGCCCGCGCGCATCGCAAGTCAATTATTTTCATGCATCACAATCTATACACGCATAACGAAGCCGTCAATCAAGGTTATGTTTTAGACAACAGTGACGCGTTAAAAAAATTGTTAACCCGCTATCACGTGCCCTTAGTCTTCTCCGGGCATATTCATGCTCAAGACATCAGCCGCGACCCAGCTGGCCAGTGCCCGACTATCGAAATTGTCAGTGGTGCATTTTCTATTAGTCCCGCTAGTTATGGGGTCGTCACGTTTGGTCCCCAGCAAATTACTTATCAAAAACAGATCACCGACCTGACGCCTTATCTCACCGCAAAACAGCGAAAAAATCCTGATCTCTTGCACTATCAGCGTTACTTGAAAAAATTATTTCTGCAAGATGGTGAAGCGTTAGCCTATGGTGATTTAATGGACAATAATGTGACCAATCAGCGTGATCTTGACGCCGCTGCCAGATTAATGGGTATTTTGAATTGGCGCTTTTTCACCGGAAATGATCATCCAAGTCGCGCTGAACTTAAACGGTTGCATGCCGACCCCGGTTGGTCCGTGCTTGAACGTTCAGCCATGTTACGCCGATATCTGAAAACCATTGTTCAGGATCACAATCTAGGCGATCAGTATTTACGCCTCAAGCTTCGATAACACGTCCCATATCAAGTAAACTGGTTTGTGCAGCACAATATTAAAAAAGCTCGGATTCAAGGAGAACCATTCCGTCTCTTTGAATTCGAGTTTTATCTTGAAAAAGGCAATTTAATTCTTGTCCCGATCACCGCTGCGGCTGCTGTGCCAAATGAGTGGTTAGTCGGTTAATCGCCTCGGCAACAAGCTTAGGATCAGTAGCTAAATTTAAACGAATATAAGTTGCCGTTTGCGGTGAAAACCATGCACCATAATCAACGGCCAATCCGCACACCCCTTCAACAAAGTCTTTGATCTGACTTGGCGCAACATAAGCACCAATATCAACATAAGCCAAATAAGTCCCTTGTAAGTCGGCCAGGGTCGCTTGTGGTGCCGCCGCGGCTAAACAAGCTTGCAGTTGCCGATAATTGTAGCGAACCACTTGTAAGACCCGATCTAACCAAGCAGCGCCATGCCGATAAGCAGCTTCACCGGCCACTTGCCCCATCAAGCTCGTATCAACCGGATGCAGCTGCTTAATGAAGGCATCATAACTCGTACGCAACGCTTGATCGGGAATAATAATGTGTGAATTCAGCAAGGCGGCTAAATTAAATGTTTTTGACGGCGCATTGAGCACAACAAGCTTTTTTCGAGCTTTACCTTCAGCGACCTGTAGAGCGGATGTAAACTTCGGCCCACTCACTTCAAGATCACCGTGAATTTCATCAGAAACCACTGTCACATCATACCGACTTGTGATGGCAAAAAGTTGTTCTAACTCATCTCGGGTCCAGATCCGACCAACCGGATTGTGCGGTGAACACAGAATCATCGCTTTAATTTCATTCGCCGCCAAGGTCTTTTCTAATTGGTCAAAATCCATGCGCCAACCATCAGCGGTTAATTGCAAGTCAACTGATACGACTTTACGTCCAAGATCATTAATGGCATTCATAAAGGGATAATAAACCGGCTGCATGATGAGGACCGGATCACCAGGTTCTGTCAGCCAGTTCACCATCGCATACAGTGATTTGACAACGCCAACGCCAAAACGCATCCACTCAGGTTCAACCGTGATGCCGTGTCGTTCTTTTTGCCAGTTAATGAACGCTTCGTAATAAGACTGCGGGCGAATGGAATAGCCAAACGTCCCTTCCTTGACGCGAGCTGTCAATGCATCCAAAACTGCTTGAGGCGCCTTAAACTCAGTGTCGGCAATCCACATAGGCAACAAGTCAGCCCGGCCAAATTCTTCTTTCAGACCGTCCCACTTCACAGCATTGCTATTATGGCGATCAACTAAGTGCGTGTCCACAAACGTTGCAATATCAGTTGGCAAATCTTCCATCAATGATCCCTGCTTTCTTGCTTTTGTTGTCATTGTACGCATCCAGTAGAACCATGTCCACCGTCATCAAGTACCCAATCAGTCATCCGGCAATCCTTTTAAAGCCTTAGGATAACAGCTCCTCAACCGCTGGCTCGATTGCTTCAGGAGTTGTTTTAGGTGCAAAGCGCTTCACAACATGACCGTTGCGATCGACCAAAAACTTGGTGAAGTTCCATTTGATCGACTTACCCAATTCACCTGGAGCCTCGGTCTTTAAATACTTAAACAACGGCGCCGTCTGCTGACCATTGACCTTGATCAGTTGATGCATCGGAAAGCTGACCCCGTACTTCATTCGACATGCCTCTGCTGCAGCATGTCCATCCGCCAGCTCTTGCTTAAACTGATTTGATGGAAATCCTAACACGATCAAGCCTGCTTTTTGATACTTTTTATACAATGCTTCCAAACCGTCGAACTGCGGGGCAAAACCACATTTGGTTGCCGTATTGACGATCAACATCGGCCGGCCTTTATATTTATTCAATGAATACTTGGAACCGTCTTCTAGCGTTACTTCAAAATCGTAAATTGACATGATGCTACCACCCTTCTCAAATAATCACGTTGCTTTATCCTAACATTTTTTGAATCGGACAACCCGGAAAAATATTTAAAGTTTTGCTTGCGCCCCTTCTACGCATCCGCTATAATCATTATTGTTGTTGCCGCGATGGCGGAACTGGCAGACGCGCAGTGTTCAGGTCGCTGTGGGATTTATTCCCGTGCAGGTTCGATTCCTGTTCGCGGCATTTCATAGGATATTTTAGCCTTCTTTAGAAAATGAAATGCCTATACATCAACGTTTTAGCCCTCCTAGGTTATCTTAGGAGGGCTTTGTTTTTGTTTCCAGGGGGACAAAATGGGGACCAGCCAAGGTACTCATTGTCTCACCTCCCTCTCCGTGCTACGCTTAGACGATGGAGGCGAGACAATGACACATAAAACCCATCGCGCGTTTGGCTGTTATGGCATTGCAACCATTGACCAGCGCTTGATCGTCATTCGGAAAAATGGCGGACCGTACATTCATCGATTCGATCTTCCCGGTGGCAGCTTGGATGGTCCCGAACCACTTGAGCATGATGTCTTGAGGGAGTTTAGCGAAGAAACCGGCCTAACTGCCACAATCGACCGACAGTTAGGGGCAACCAGCTTTGTTTATCCGTGGCAATATGAACGTTGGACGATTAATCAACATATTTGCGTGTTCTATGCATTGACGTTAACCGGTGGACAGTTGGCATCGTCAGTCCCACAGTTTACAGGTCAAGACTCACTGGGAGCATGTGCCCTGCCGCTAGCAAAGTTAACTTGGGAAAACGCCTCACCACTTGTCATGTTTGCCAAAGACTACCTGCAAACCGGCACCCCGAATTTATCCACGCAAACATTTAATGACTGGACGGTTTTAAAAGAGGTGCCCACACCATGAAACAACTGACGGAACAATTAGCGCGTGCCATTGTTCGTCCGCGATCACGGAATACTTATAAAGGCAGCTTCGGTAAAATCCTTATCATCGGCGGTAATGCGCAATATGGTGGTGCAGCAATTATGAGTGCCAGTGCGGCTGTTTACACCGGTGCCGGACTGGTTAGTGTTGCGACCAATCCTGTCAATCGCAGCGCTTTACACGCCCGCTTACCTGAAGCGATGATCCTGGATGCTTCCACTTCGGCACTGGAGACAGCGATCCATCAAGCGACCGTCATTGTTGTGGGACCGGGATTAGGCACGGACACGACTGCTTTGAAAATTTTAAAGCGTGTCTTTGCAGCCGTTAGTCAAGCCCAAGTGCTCATTATTGACAGTTCGGCCATTACCCTTGTCGCCGCTCATCACCTCGCCTATCCCCAAGCCCAGCTAATTTGGACACCGCATCAAGTCGAATGGCAACGTCTCTCCGGCTTGGCACTCGCAGCGCAAACAATTGAAGCCAGTCAACAAGCAGCCGCAAAAATCCCTGGAATCATCATTGCCAAAAGTGCCCAAACGCATGTATTCATCGGAAACGAAATCTATGCCAACACAGCTGGCGGACCAGCCATGGCAACTGGCGGCTCCGGTGACACCTTAACCGGCATCATTGCTGCTTTTGCGGGGCAATTCCATCCTTTGACCCAAGCTGTGTTAGCTGCGGTTTTTGTTCACTCGCATGTAGCAGACATTGTAGCTATGAACAGCTACGTCGCCTTACCAACCATGGTCATTCAGGAACTACCAGCCTACCTGAAGCAATTATCCGAATCAGCAAATTAGCTCAAAAGATGACAATCAACGCAGTCAAAAAACGTCCTTAGAATTTCGAACTTCTAAGGACGTTTTTATGTCGTCTGCGGCGCTCATCTTCATGAATCTTAACGAACACGACCCGCCAAATCGGTCAAAATCAACCGCCATTTAATAGAAAATCCAAGACATTCATCCCCGAACTGGTTTCACTGCGATATAGCTCGGTATAACCACAGCGGGTACACGAAATCGTCACGAACTTCTTGTTTTGAACATCAAAGATTTTGGAAAAATTACCGCCCGTTGCCTGAAACCGATCCGAAATATAGCTTGTATTTTGACATTTGGGGCAAATATATTGTTGTTGGTCCATTGCGCTCACCCTTTCTTGTCTATCAGTATAGGGGTGCAACTATGCCATGACAATGGATCCGTTAACGAAAAAGTAAAGCTTAAACTTAGCGTACCATCTGATCCAGTAGCGAACGCTCATCATCCGTCAGTGCCCGATACTCACCGGCGTCTAAGTCCTCAGGCAAACGTAATGGTCCCATTGCAATTCGTGTCAATGCGACGACTTCATTATCAACGGCCAGCAACATCCGCTTAATTTGGTGGTATTTGCCTTCTGTAATTGTGATATAAATTTCTTTATTGTCAGTCGCCGGTACAACCTGAACATCAGCTGGTGCCGTTGTAAAGTCTTTTAAAGCAACGCCATGTTCTAACTGGTGTTTCATCTCAGTTGTAAGTGCCTTGGCTAACTTAGCGGCATAAGTTTTTGGCACATGGTGGTTCGGTGCTAACAAAGTATGCCCTAAATTGCCATCAGTTGTGAGCAATAGCAGTCCGGTTGTATCTTTATCAAGGCGCCCGACTGGATAAAGGCCGGGCCGATAATCATGCGGTCGAATCAAGTCCAATACCGTTGATTGCGTTGGATCTTCGGTTGCGGTGATGACGCCAGCCGGTTTGTTCATTAAATAATCGACTTCAAGTGGCCCGTCCGCTTGAGCATCATTAACCTCAACGGCAACACCCGGAAGAATATTGTAGCCCGGATCCGTCACTAACTCCCCAGCAATCCGAACGCGCTTGTCGCGAATCAAGGCTTTGACTTCTTTTCGACTACCAAACTGTAAATGACTTAAATATTTATCTAATCGCATAAAATCACCGGATGTGTAAAATTTCGCGCAGCCGACTGACCCGTGCACCAATGATCATATCGGCCAAACGTGTTTTCAAAATCAAATAACCGTAAATCAAAACGCCAACACCAACTGCTACCAGTAAAACAAACGCTGCGCCAAACTGACTCTCAGGGTTAATGAGAATACCGGATACGTCCACGATCAAGTAGCAAACCGCACACATAATCAGGGAAAAAGCTAAAATACCGACGCCGCGCCGAATGGTCTGTCTGACATGAATATTGTACATCCGATTAGTCGAATACAACATCAACAAACTAGACACCGTCATGCCCAACATTGTCGCCATCACCGGCCCGTAAACATTAAAGAAGAAGATCATCGGCCATTGCGCAATGACTTTAACAGCGAGACCAACCAGCATCTCCTGAATCGCCAATCGATTATTAAACAACCCTTGAAGAATAGCAGCCAATACCGTAAATAATCCTAGAAGAATCGCCAAAATTGACGAAAATTGTAACAAGCGAATCCCAAGGAAGTCCATATCACGATAAAACAAAACATATAACGGACGCGCAACGGCCACCATGCCTAACGCCGATGGAATCATGACGATGAAGAAAAGCTGCAACGTGTTCGTAATTTGCCGCGCTAAACCTTCAACATCCCCGCGCGTTTTTGCGCCAGCCAGCAAAGGAACAACCGTAATTGCCATGGCCACTGCAAGACTGACAATGATCATGATCAGCTTGTTGGCGTTGCCGGCAAATAATGCATAGAACCGATCAAGCTGATCTTCGCTAACTAAGTAGAACGCCTTCATCATTGGATTAAACGTGTATTGATCAACAATATAGTAAATATTAATCGTTGAATCCATGATAATGAACGGAATCGCCTGCCGCGCAACATCAACTAAAATTTCGTTAACGCTGATATTGAGCGCCTGTTTACTGTGTGCCACCAAAGTATCCAATCGCGGTTTCTGCCGAACAAAATACACGACCAATAAGCCAAGTCCAAAAACTGCCCCAATGAATGCCGCAAAGGTTGAATGCACAACCGCATTCAGGTAATCATGGTTACCGGCAACCATGATGGCATAAGTCATGACAAGCATATACAGAATACGGGCAACCTGTTCAATAAACTGACTGATCGCACTAGGCGCCATTTCGTTATAGCCTTGGAAAAAGCCCCGAATCAGGCTCAACGATGGAATCAGCAACAGTGGCCATGCCAACGAGCGGAAAACCGGAATCATCCGGGCATCCCCTGCTGCGAGCAATGGCGCTAGCAACCACATTGCCCCACAAGACAGGATCCCCATAATGAACATGGCAAATGTCCCGTGATAAAAAAGCCGCATACCGGTTTTATATTCACCCATCGCATTATAGCGGGCAACTTGTTTGGAAACCGCGCCAGGCACACCAGCAGTTGAAATAATCAAAAACAGGCTGTAAATCTGATAGCCTTTAGTAAATAAAGCATTAGCCGTTAAAAAAGCCGCTCCAAGCCAAATACGCCACGGAATGACATAAATAGCACCAAGAATCCGCGAAAAAACACTGCCGGCAGTCATCCACGCCGAACCGCGGATCATTTTTTCCTTGTCTGAACGTGGCGGTTGCGTCCCGCCGCCCAGCGAATTTTCCATGATAAGCTCCTGTCGTGTTGCGTAATCCTTTATATTTTAGGCAATCCCAGCCTCACTTGCAATCTTTACTGAGTTTCTTTGTTGAATCAAAAGAAATCTTTGAAAATCGTAGTCACGTAAACTAAACCATTGCCTTCACATAATGGTTAAGGCCACTTATACTCCGGTTTACGCCCATAACGCGCTCCCCGGCGCAGGGATCTGCGTGTAAGGGCCTCAGGCGCAATGGCCAAAGACCGGCCATCACGCCTGAGGCCACTTATATTCTGGTTTACGCCCATAACGCGTTCGCCAGCCCAGAAGCCTGCGTGTAAGGACCTTGGTCGCAATGGCCAAAGACCGGCCATCACGCCCAAGGCCACTTACACTCCGGCTTCTAAGCGGGCTGGCTCACGCTTACTTTCTAACCGCGCCGGCTCGCGCTCACCAAAAAAGCGATTCCAGAGGCAGTTTTTGTCTCTAGAACCGCAATTGTGGCAATCAAACTTATCCTATCAGTCTGACCAAAATGCAACCACATTACTTAGCAACGATATTAATAATCTTACGTGGTACGACAATGATTTTTTTAATATCCTTGCCTGTCGTATACTTCTGGACATTTTCATTGGCTAAAGCAGCTTGTTTGATCTCGTCATCAGTCTCATCAACGCTCGCAGTGATGGAACCACGAAGTTTGCCATTGACCTGCACCATCATGTCGTAGGTGTCGGTTTTAAGCTTGCTTTCGTCATAACTTGGCCACGGCGCATAGGTTAAGCTGTGATCATGTCCCAGCCGTTGCCAGATTTCTTCCATCAAGTGCGGTGCGATCGGTGCGAGCATTTTGACAAAGCCTTCAACATATTCTAGCGGCAAATCATCGTCTTTGCGCGCCGAATTGATGAAGACCATCATTTGGGCAATCGCCGTGTTAAAATGCAACGCCTCATAGTCCTCGGTTACTTTTTTAACCGTTTCGTTGTAGACCTTATCCAAACGACCGTCATTAATGGTGGTGATACGATCGCGCAGCTTGCCTTCATCATCAATAAAGGCGCTCCATACTCGATCCAAGAACTTGCGGGCACCCGCCAAACCATCCGTGGACCAAGCGATACCGGCATCCAATGGTCCCATGAACATTTCATACAGGCGCAAGGTATCGGCACCGTATTCGTCCACCACGTCATCGGGGTTAACGACATTCCCTTTGGACTTACTCATCTTTTCATGATTATCACCCAAGATCATGCCTTGGTTAAACAGGCGCTGGAATGGTTCCTTGTTTGGAATCGCGCCGATATCATAAAGGAACAGATTCCAAAAACGCGCGTACAGCAGATGCAGCACGGCATGTTCGGCCCCGCCGATATAAAGGTCCACTGGCATCCACTGCTTGAGCTTGTCATAATCAGCCAAGGCCTCTTTGTTATGTGGATCGACAAAGCGCAGGAAGTACCACGAAGAACCAGCCCATTGCGGCATGGTATTCGTCTCACGCTTACCTTTACGCCCGTTCTTGTCTACAACATTGACCCAGTCAGTCAGGTTGGCGAGCGGGCTCTCACCGGTTCCACTTGGCTTGATATCAACTTCTTCCGGCAAAGTCAGCGGCAATTCATCTTCTGGTACCAGGGTTGTCTCGCCGTCTTCCCAGTGAATCACTGGAATGGGTTCGCCCCAATAACGCTGCCGGGAAAAGACCCAGTCACGCAACTTATAGTTAACTTTTTCCTGGCCAATGCCTTTATCTTCCAGCCATGCGATCATCCGATCAATGGCATCCTGTTCGTTTAAGCCATCAAGAAAGCCGGAATTAATGTGCACGCCATCGCCGGTATAAGCTGCCTCGTCAATATTGCCACCTTCAATCACCGGTTTGATTTCGATGCCAAATTTCTTAGCAAAAGCATAGTCGCGATCATCGTGGGCCGGCACCGCCATAATCGCCCCGGTACCATAAGTTGCCAGCACATAATCCGAGATCCAGATCGGCAACTTCTCGCCATTGACGGGGTTGGTCGCATAAGCACCTGTCCAGACGCCGGTTTTTTCCTTATCGAGCGCCGTCCGGTCAAGATCGGACTTATGTGCCGCTTCTTCAATATAAGCATCAACAACTGCCTGCTGTTCCGGCGTCGTAATCTTTTCAACCAAGTCGTGCTCTGGTGCCATGACGACATAAGTTGCGCCAAAAAGGGTGTCCGGACGCGTTGTGAAAACGTCAAACTTTTCCTGAGTATCGGTGACCGTAAACGTGATTTGCGCCCCGGTTGACTTGCCGATCCAGTTTCGTTGCATCTGCTTGATTGATTCAGGCCAATCCAAATCATCCAAGTCTGCAAGTAATTTATCGGCGTACGCTGTGATCTTTAGCATCCATTGCCGCATCGGCTTACGAACAACCGGAAAACCGCCCCGCTCCGTTTTACCATCAATCACTTCTTCGTTAGCGACTACGGTTCCCAAATCAGGGCTCCAGTTAACCGGAACTTCAGCTTCATACGCTAGTCCATGTTTATACAGTTGTTCAAAAATCCATTGTGTCCATTTGTAGTAATTCGGATCGGTCGTATTAATTTCCCGGTTCCAATCATATGAAAAACCAAGGCTATTAATTTGACGCTTAAACGTTTCAATGTTTTGCTTAGTAAAAGTCCGGGGATTGTGACCGGTATTCAAGGCATATTGCTCAGCTGGTAAACCGAATGCATCCCACCCCATCGGATGCAAAACGTTAAATCCTTGCATTCGTTTCATCCGCGCCACAATATCGGTCGCGGTGTAGCCTTCTGGATGTCCAACATGCAAGCCCTGGCCTGATGGATATGGGAACATGTCTAATGCATAATAATTCGGTTTCTTCGGATCGGTTGTGGTGTTGAATTCGTTATGTTCGGCCCAATAACGCTGCCACTTCTTATCGATCTCATGATGATCGTATGCCATTTTGTTACCTCCCACTTATTTTCAAACAAAAAGCCGCCCTAGTCTTCATTAGGACGGCTCAGCCGCGGTACCACCTAAGTTCTGCTTTCACAGCGCTCAAAAGGGGTAACGGTCCGGCCGGCTGCGATTACTCCGTTCACCGCAGCAACTTCAAAGGTCAGTTCAGTCTTAGCATCGTCAGGCTCGCACCACCGCCTGCTCTCTGAAACCCGCGCCGACTTACTACTCCTTTGTTCGTTTGATGATTGCGTCAATCATAGCAAAAACCATGAAAGTGTTCAATGGTCTTTATGCTATTCTAGTCATATTAGTTATTTTCTTTGTCAATCTGCGGAAACGTCAACGCGTCACCGTGGATTAACCAAAAGCCGACTAAACGGTATTCAGTCGGTTATCAATTTACGTTTACAGGAGGTTGTCTTGTTGCATCGTCGGTCATTGCCACTTTATTTTTCAGGTACTGCTTTTATGATCTTCATTATTTTCTTAATTGGCATCCTCAATCAAGCCAGCTGGATTCAAACGACTGATCAGCATGTCATCGCATTTGTGACCCGGTTCCATGTGGATGCGCTAAAGCCAATCCTCATCGTCATTACCGAACTGGGCAATCCGAGCATTCTGATTTTTTTAACGCTCGGGTTAGCAGGGGTGCTTTTGATCTATCGTTATCGTATCGCCGCTTTATTTACGGCTAGTGTCGGTGCCATGATGGGGATTCTAAATATTGGTATTAAATATCTAGTCCAACGGCCGCGTCCATTCATCGCCGACCCGCAAATTCGCGCTTTGGTACAGGCTGGCGGGTTCAGTTTTCCAAGTGGGCATTCAAGCGGCACGATGATGTTTTATGGAACCTTGATTCTTTTAGCATGGACTTTTGTCAGGCGACCGACTGTTAAATGGACGATAACCTTATTGGCTGGCGGCATGATTGGATTGACCGGTTATTCGCGAATTTTTGTGCGGGTTCATTATCCAACCGATGTCTTCGCAGGCTTCGCGCTCGGGTTTGCCTTATTAATGCTCAGCTGGTGGTACTTTAGCCCGTATTTCTCCCGCCGTCATCAGCGCCATGAAAAAAGCAGATAACAGCTTTAACGGCTGATATCTGCTTTTTGATTGTCGCATCGTCATCAACATTAACTCGGACCGGTTATTTTTGTTGTTGAACTTCTTTAACCGCCTGTTGAATCATTGCTTGTTGAACCGTTGCTTGTGCTTGTTTCAACAGTGCAGCCTGATCGCTCGCCAGTTTCGGATTCGCATGAGCCAACTCAGCAGCTTTGGCTTTCACCGCGGCAGCCATGGTTGCTTTCTGCTGAGCATTCGGGTGTTGCAAGGCTTTGAGCTTAGTGCCGAGACGTTTGGCTTGCGTCGTCGTCAGCTCAATCCAACTTTTAGGCATCACGAGTCGATTATGCTGTGCCACCAACTGGCCTGCACCTTGGTGGTTAAACAATGCACTGAAAAAGCTATTTTGATATTCCCAGCGAGTTGTGCGACTTGTCATCGAAGCCGTTGTTCCTGTCGTCTGCACAACCTGATTGCTGACAGCCAGATCTGCTTTGGTATGCACCACTTTTTTCTTAGGATCGGTTTTATAGATGTAGACAACATGCTTACCGGCAGTGCCAACATTTTGCTTCAATAACATTGGCATCTGCGCATTGGGTGATGCCGTATAAATCGTTTGTTCATCCGTAGTCGTTCGTTTTTCCATTCCAAAATGGGCATTATCGTTAAGCACCATCAGTAACAGACTGCCCATCAAGCCAATACTGAAAATGGCAATTAATGTGCTCCGCTTTGCCGATCGATGCATCATGATGAAACTGAGATAAAGGCCAATGACCATTAGACCTAAGAACCAAAGAATCATGCCTTCACCTTCTTTTCTGGTTGAATCGTGATTTCCTGTGACATGGCGTGGCTATTCAGGAAAAATGCAAGCACCCAGCCAACCAGGCTAAAGCCAACTGCTAATAAAAAGGCTGCGTGGTAACCGTTTAATGTTGCATTGAGGAAATCCTGTTTATACTGCAAAGGATTACGCTTCAACAAGCTGGCAGCCGGCTTGGCGAGGTTGGTAACATTTGACAACACGGAAATCAAAACCGCCGTTGTCATGGAAGTCGCAACCTGGCGTACCGTGTTATTCACCGCGGTACCATGCCGAATCATATCAGGTGTCAGTGCATTCATCCCGTTGGTGGTCAATGGCATCATCACCATCGAAATCCCAAACATCCGCACCGCATAAATCACGGTAATGAAGATTGACGGCGTATTCGTCGTTAAGAAGAAATACGGCAACGTTGCAATCGTCAGGAAGAAGAGACCTAACTGGGCTAAGCGTTTTGCCCCAATGCGATCAAAAACCTGACCGGTAACGGGACTCATCACGGCAATTAAAAGCGCCCCTGGCAACAGCGTTAGTCCTGATTCCAAGGCACTTTTACCATGAATGATCTGCAGATACAGTGGCAAAATCATTTCAACGCCGACCATCGCCATGTTGGCAATCGTCCCTAAAGCAGTCGATAACGCAAAAATCTTACTCTTGAAAACTCGTAATTCGACAAACGGCTCCTTAAGATGCAACTGCCGATACCCAAAGATGACAATGAAGATGAGTCCGACAGCAATGGAACCAAGGACCATTGGATCGCCCCAGCCGTCATTACCGACTTCAGAAAAGCCGTACAACAAAGCGCCAAATCCAATTGACGACTCAATCAGCGACGGCACATCCAGCTTCGGATTCGAAAGTGGTAACACGTTTTTGAAAAAGAACATGGCCGCAAGAATCACCAACGCCGCGATTGGCAGGATCATGCCGAACAAAACCCGCCAGCCGAAATTATCGATGACATAGCCGGAAAGTGTCGGTCCGATTGCAGGTGCCACCCCAATCGCGATCCCCGCCATTCCCATAGCAGCTCCACGCCGATTTGGTGGGAAAATCGACATCATGATGTTTTGTAACAGCGGCATGGTAATTCCGACGCCGATCGCCTGAATCAATCGTCCGGCTAATAAGACGCCAAAACTATTAGCAACAAACGCCACCAGCGTGCCAACAAAGAAAGTACTCATGGCACTCATATAGAGCCATTTTGACGGGACTTTTGCGCTTAAATAAGCCGAAACAGGAATCATAATACCGTTTACCAGCATGAATCCCGTTGACAACCACTGGACGGTTGCGGTTGAAATATCAAAAGCCTTCATCAACGTTGGAAACGCGGTGGAGAGAATTGTCTGATTAAGAACCGTGATGAATGTCCCGACAATGAGGGTAATCACCATCATCGGTACGTTCACAGGTTTCCCGTTGATATCTTTAACGTCCATAACTTCGCCTGATTTCTTTATAATGTTTCATACTTTTAATATCACATAATGTAATATTGACAAGAGATTATATTACATTTAAACTAACTAGTTGTCAAGGTTGTGATTTGAAAGTCGCTGCATATTTTTTAAAGGCAGCGGATTCAGTTTTAACAAATTCGTCTGGTTCACGCTCACCATAACGTGCTTCCCGGCGCACGCTCATCAGAGGAGAGATTTTCATGGAACTGTTTAATAAGCGGTTGCGATCACTCGATATTTCACTAGGCATCGGCGAAACAAGTCGTGTCACCGGTGCAACCCCTACCCAAATTCGTTATTGGGAAAAAAAGCACCTGATTCATTCACGTCGCCACGAAGCAAATGGCAACAAACGTTATTCGCTGTCCAATATTGCGTTAATTGTCATGATCAAAACCATGCTGGATGAAGGTTATACCTTAGCTAAAGCCAGTGAAGAAATCAAAAAGTCGCATCAAAAAGCCGACATGCTTCATGTCCTCATGAGTACCCGCCTTCAAGACATTCAATACGATGACCAGCAAACCTTGCTAAACTTTGGGCCTCTTGAAAATGACCCCACATATGATGTCGTGGCCGTCGTAAATGAAAAAAATGCTAAATTATATAAACAGCCGATTAAACCGTCCGCCGCGATCAATCAGCAAACGACCGATAACCTGCTGAAATGATTGATACCTCTTTTCGCGCTTGATGATGAACGCTGCTATGCAAAATCGGCCTTAGAGAAACGAATTGACGTTCTCTAAGGCCGATTTTTTTATGCCCGTCCGCTAAATAATACAACGGCTTGATTAGAAAAATTTTGGCTCAAACAACTGGCTAACGTAACTACCGGCTTCATAGCTCAAGCTTCTTCATCAGATTCTTGCGTGGCAGCTTTTGCTAAAACCTTTTTGGCTTCAAAATGATTGGCCACCAAAGCGAGCGCCACAATCACAATTGAAAAGAAGTAAATATTGTGCAGCCCCTCATAAAGGATTTGACGTAACGTTGGCAAAACGCTAGCCGGTAACTGTTTTGCCGTATGCGGATTGATCAGTTCGTTTAACATATTACTGTTTAACCGGCCATCAGCTGCTACGCCTTGAGTCAGCCGCAAGTTAAGCACGATCCCATAAACGGAAACCATCAAAGTTTGCCCCAGCGTCCGCGATAACGTATTAAAACTCGTCGCTACACCCACTTGATCAGGGCTGACCACCGCCTGAGCTGTAACCGTTGTGATCGTAATGACCAAGCCAAATCCCAAGCCAAGACAGCCAGCAACTAGCAGGAAGACAAAATACGGCGTTGACTGTGGCACCAGCGCTAAGACCAAGCTTCCCCCAAGTAGCCAAAACATGGCCCCTGTCAGAATCGGTTTAGGTTGAAAACGTCCCAGTAACTTACCGGCAAAAAACGAACCGACCACCCACATCAACGAACTCGGTGTTACGGCAAAACCGCCAAGTGATGCATCCATGCCAAGAATGCCTTGAATCCACATCGGCATATAAACTTCAAACCCAATCACAAACCCTGAAATCAACGCGGCAATCAAGTTATGAATGATAAACGTGCGATTTTCAAAGAGTTTTAGATCAATAATCGGATCAACTGCCTGCCGCTCTGCCTGCCAAAAACGCCAAAAGCCAACAACGGCAATAAGTGCCATCCCCGCTAACTGCCAAATCGCATTGGGTTCAGCAAGCGTCTGGAATCCGTACATCAGTGCTAACAACGCAACCAAAAGCCAGACCGTACCGCGCATATCCAACGGTTGCCGTACCTGACGCCGATCTTCTTGCAAAAAGAACCAAACAAGACCAAAAGTGATTAACCCGAGTGGCACATTAATGAAGAAGATCCAATGCCAGCTCAATTGATCCACGATGAAGCCACCCAGTAACGGGGCAATGACAGATGCAATCCCCCACATCGAACCATTAAACCCCAGCATTTTAGCCCGCTTTTCAAACGGATAAATATCAGCAATGATGGTAAACGTCACCGGCATAATGGCACCAGCACCGACCCCTTGAATCGCGCGAAAGACGATCAGCATCACCATCGACTGCGACAAACCCGATAACAAAGAACCGATAACAAAAATAGTCAGCCCAATCAAGAAAACCGGTTTACGGCCAATTTTGTCACTTAATTTCCCATAAATCGGCGTTGCCATCGCATTAGTCAAAAGAAAAATTGAAAAAACCCAATTCATAAGATGCACGCCATGTAAACTACCAATAATCGTCGGCATCGCAGTTGAGACAATCGTCCCCTCGATGGCGGTCATAAAAGTACCCATAAAAATTGCCGCCGTCACAACAGCAACATTTGTTTTTCTCTGCTTCATAAATTACTCCTTAAAAAATGTGAGCGCGAGCCAGCCCGGTTAGAAACCGGAGTGTAAGTGGCCTTGGGCGTGATGGTCGCACTTTGACCATTGCGCCCAAGGTCCTTACACGCAGGTTTCTGGGCTGGGGAGCGCGTTATGGTGAGGCGCGAGCCGGCGCGATTAAAAGTCGGAGTGTAAGCGGCCTTAAGCGTGATGGCCCGGGTTTGGCCATTGCGCTTAAGGTCTCCTTACACGCAGACTTCTGCGCCGGGGAGCGTGTTATAGAACGCAATGTCAGTTCCCTTAATCGCCTAAATCAGAAAACTTTCCCGTCCTCCCGCCTATTTTCTTAAAATCAAGCCGTCTTTAGCCGTGCTGGTCACACTTTGACCATTGCGCCTAAGGTCCTTACACGCAGGGTTCTGCGCCGGGGAGCGCGTTAGGTGAGGCGCGAGCCGGCGCGATGCCAGTGCTAATCTCACACTACCAAAGCATAAAAAAACGACCCGGATGGGAATACGCCCGTCCAAGGCCGCCTCTTTTCTCGCTAATCTCGATACTTGAGAAGTGCTTGCACCTTATCTAAGTGCTCCCAAGGAAGATCAACATCTGTACGTCCAAAATGACCATAAGCCGCTGTTTGTTCATAAATCGGCCGCTTAAGATCTAACATTTTAATAATACCAGCTGGTCGCAAATCAAAGTTCTCGCGAATAGCCTGTTCAATTACTTGTTCAGAAATAACGTTGGTGCCAAATGTGTTAACAGATACCGACACCGGTTTAGCAACGCCAATCGCATAAGCCAGTTGCACTTCCACGCGTTTAGCCAAGCCGGCTGCAACAATATTTTTAGCAATATAACGCGCTGCATAACTAGCAGAGCGGTCAACCTTCGTCGCATCCTTACCGGAAAAGGCCCCACCGCCATGCCGGGCAAACCCACCGTAAGTATCAACAATAATCTTACGACCAGTCAATCCGGAATCGGCTTGCGGACCACCTAAGACAAAGCGACCGGTCGGGTTAACATAAATTTTCGTGTCATCATCCATCATGTCAGCTGGAATGATCTTCCGAATGATTTTAGCCTCTACGTCACGCCGAATTTCTTCCAGTGTGACGTCAGGATCATGCTGAACAGAAAGAACTACTGTATCAACCCGAACAGGCTGCTCATTATCATCATACTCTACTGTTACCTGGGCCTTTGCGTCTGGGCGCAGATAACTGATTTCGCCAGCGTGCCGCAATTTATCCGTTTGACGCATCAAGGCATGAGCCAACGAAATCGGTAATGGCATATAGGTGTCGGTTTCGTCAATGGCAAACCCAAACATCATCCCTTGATCACCGGCACCGATTTTATCTAACGGATCGGTATCGGAATCGCGGGCCTCAAGACTTTCATCCACACCTTGGGCAATATCCGGGCTCTGTTCATCAAGTGCAACCAAAACACCGACACTATCCGGATCAAACCCAGACTCTTTTGTATAACCAATTTTCTTAATCGTGCCACGAACAACGGACTGAATGTCAACATAAGCATTGGTCGAAATCTCGCCGACCACCAACACCAATCCCGTCGTCACAGTTGTTTCACACGCAACTCGAGAATTCGGATCTTTTTCGAGCATTGCATCCAGAATGGCATCACTGATTTGATCAGCAATTTTATCCGGATGTCCTTCTGATACAGACTCAGAAGTAAATAAATGGCGTTCTTGCATCGTTTGTTTCCCCCTCATGATTTTCGGTTACAAGGCATGTTCGTTAATCGCTAACGAACCCCATCGGGAATGTATTGCAACTCTAGTAGCATAACATAAAAAATATAAAAATTCCGAAAATCTTTGTCTCTGGCAACGTGGTTTTGTAAAATGAGGCTATATAGAAAGGACATCCATCTTGAAAAAAATCGATCAAAGCGCCTACGCAATCGCATTCTTAGGCCAGGCACTTGCTTACCCATTTTTAATTGCTATGGCGCTGCAAGTCAACTGGACTTTTCAACTTGTCGCATTACTGTTTATGACAATATGTCTTGCTGGAACAACACTCGTCAGTTCAAACAAGCTTATGCTCCTACTGCTCATAGCAGGCGTTAGCGGTATCATCGGCACAATCAATCAATGGCTGCTACTGCCACTCATTATTGTTCAAATCGTCATTGCGTTTCTTTTACAGACGCAAAAAATGCCTGCGCTCTGGCTTGACACTGTCGTTTTTGGTCAGGCCCTGCTACTTCAAATTACGCTAATCTATGCCAGCCTGCATTTCTTCAATCGCACCATGCTACTAGACCTAGCGCTTCTCTATTTACCTGCGCTGATCGGGCTTTGGGCCAACCGTTTTCCTAAGTGGACCGATCTGATTCTTCTACTGGTCGTTGCCATCCTTGGCTATGTACAGCAACGAATAAACTTCATTGCCATTGGCGGCATGTTCATCATTGTCACCGTCATTAACAGTCGTCGTCCCTTTAAATTGCCTCGTTACATTTATCAATTCAGTCCATTAATCATGACCCTTTTACTCTACTTAGCACGCATGCATGGTTAGCATAAATACCACCGTCAACACTAAATCTCCTCCCTTAATTCAACAGTTTAGGGAGGATTTTTTTAACTTTCACGATGTCACAATCAAAGTTTAGACGTTGAATTAGCTTAACAATTCAAAAAAACGCCCGCAGTGACAGCGGACGTAAACTGATGGAGGATACAGGGCTCGAACCTGTGACCCTCTGCTTGTAAGGCAGACGCTCTCCCAACTGAGCTAATCCTCCATGACGATTACTTACTACTTGTACAAGACTACCGGAGACAGCCAAGAATGGCAAGTACTTTAAACATTTATTACAAATAAAAATTAGCGTCAATTTTACTTTTGTAGCATAGGCTTTAAGAATAAAGATCTAGTCTCGTCCAGCAGGTCTTAATTTAGTCTCAAAATTTTTAAAACATCCAAAAACAAGAGAAAATAAAAATCCCAAAACACTGTCATATCAGCGTTTTGGGAAGCTATGGAAAGCAACTAGAGACAATAAAACGGAGAGTAAGGGATTCGAACCCTTGATACAGGCAAAACCCGTATACATGG